>OHAY01000141.1_pt1 | contig 78487 bp, 95 predicted proteins | sample 1577191 | NCBI WGS metagenome assembly OHAY01 (sample SAMEA3541504, study PRJEB24748) | human gut metagenome | biome: human gut; feature: human-associated habitat; material: faeces | place: China | collected 2012 | reverse complement strand
CCGAAAAATCTGACTACGCATCTTACGCACAAGCTTTATTCAGTGTTTCCTTTATTTCGGTGCGTTTCATCGTTCTGCAATTATCATATCATAATTGGGGGAAGAAGTAAACACAAAACAGTTCCGAAATTGCAGAGCTTTTTCGGAACTGTTTTCTCTTGACATATGCGGTTGCGAAGCCGGTTTCAGAGTGTGTGCTGCTGTAGGGATTCTTCCTCATGCTGCCGCCGCAGGGCGTACTTTCGCTTGGTGGCAAGACCGCCGCGGATATGGCGTTCCTGTTTGTTTTGCTCCAGAATTTCCTTTACCTGTGTATATAGATCGGGCTGGATCTGTTCCAGTCGTTCGCTGACGTCCTTATGTACGGTGCTTTTGGAAACGCCGAACCATTCTGCTGCGGCACGGACAGTGGCTTTCTGGCGGACGATATACTCGCCGAGAATCACGGCACGTGCTTCGGGCTGTTCTTTCATAATGCCTCACTCCAATTGTGGTTTTGCTACAGCATATGCAGTACCGGCGGAAATAAGAACGAGAGAAGAGCTGTGTCGGTTTTTCTTACAGCCCACTTGAAGGCTTTAAGAAAAGTTTATGAGAAATCATTGACGTATTCCGGTAATTGTGTTACAATAGAGAACAGCGGCATAAGGTGACTTATGCAGAGTGTAGGACACTCCGGAAATACAGTGTGATCCCTGACGGATCATGGAAAGGACATTGGTACATATGGTTTGGGAACTCATTAAGTCCCTGATTTTCGGTATTGTGGAAGGCATTACAGAATGGCTTCCGATCAGCAGTACCGGACATCTGATTTTGCTGGACGAATTTTTGAAACTGGACGCAACAGATAATTTCAAGGAAATGTTTGACGTTGTGATTCAGCTGGGAGCTATTCTGGCGGTTGTCGTCATCTACTGGAAAAAGCTGTGGCCTTTCGGCAAGCAGGATAACCCGCACCCCATGGCACAGACCGGCTTCGGGGCATGCCTGAAAAAGGACATTCTCCAGATGTGGTGCAAGGTCATCGTGGCAACGGTGCCGGCGGCAGTGATCGGGCTTCTGCTGGACGACTGGAGTCAGGCACACCTGTACAATGCGTGGACAGTTGCCATCATGCTGATCCTGTTTGGTATCGCGTTTATCTGGATCGAAAAGTGGCATAAGAACCGCACCCCGAAGATGAGCAGCATTGCCTCGCTGCGGTACAATACCGTTTTGATGATCGGCATCTTTCAGCTGATCGCGGCGATCTTTCCGGGAACTTCCCGTTCCGGTGCGACGATCGTGGGAGCACTGCTGCTGGGCGTTTCCCGTACAGCGGCGGCGGAATTCACCTTCTTTCTGGCGATTCCGGCAATGTTCGGGGCAAGCCTGCTGAAGCTGGTGAAGTGCGGACTGCCCTCTACCGGCATGGAAACGGCGATGCTGCTGATCGGTATGATCTCCGCGTTTGTGGTTTCCATTGTGGTAATTCGTTTCCTGATGAGTTACATCAAGAAGCATGACTTTACTGTGTTCGGCTGGTATCGTATCGTTCTCGGCGTTCTGGTGCTGATCGGCGGTATTACCGGATTTATTGGTTAAGAAAATAAAGGAAATCCCCGTGTATCCTTGTTGCGTTGGATACACGGGGATTTTTTTATGGGCTACGTTCTTTTTACTGTGTGGTTTCGGTGGACTGCGTTACGGCAGTGGTGTAAGTGGTGGGAGCCGTTGTGCTCACTGCTGTTCCGCCGAGGACGATGGCATGCTGTTTCAGATAATTCTCCCACAGCGACAGGGAGTTACCCAGCAGGTGAATGCCGTCAGAGGTCAGGGACGCGTCCAGACAGCCGTTAGCGTCCATGACAGCTTCGTTGACATTCAGGTAGAAGATATTGTCCTGCGGATTTGCCAGAGCCTCCAGAGCCTGATTGCGGGCGTTGACAGTGGCGTTGTTGATTGCCCCGCCGGGGTTATCCTGCGAAGCAGCAACCACCAGAATGCTTTCCAGATAGATGACAGCATTGGGCTGTGCCTGCCGTACCTGTGCGATCACCTGAGCATATGCCTGTGCCCAGCTTTCTGTGGTGCCTGTGCCCAGTTCGTTCAGCCCCAGCATGATGTAAACCTTGCCGTACTGCTTTTGTGCCAGTTTCTGTGCCAGGGTGACACTCTCGCCGGTGTTGGGGTTGCCGGCAGCTTTTTCCGTGACTTTGAAAATGGTAAGTCCTACGCTGGAGAAGTAGTCCGCATTGGTCAGGCTGCCATAGAGGGCAAGCCCCTCGGTACGGGAGTCGCCGATGAAAAGGGCATCGTCAAAGTAGGAATCGTCTACCGTCTGAAATACCGGCGTGGGAGCAGTTGTAGTGGTGACAACCGGCTGACCGGCAGCCAGCGTGGTCTGTGCGGCGGAAGTGGTCGTCTGTGAAGCCGTCGTTGCGGAGTTGTCGATTTTCTTGGCGTTCTGTACTACCTGCCAGATGTTTGCAACGGCAATGGAAACCACGAATGCCAAGATCAGAGGGTATTGTTTGAGAAATTTCAGGAAATTCATGGAATGCTCCTTTCAAGGCACGGTCAGAACTGGAAGTACAGGAACGGGTTGTTGGTCTGTGTCATCATCGCACGAATGGAGAGGACAAACAGGATCAACAGCAACAGCAGACAGAATCCGCTTTTCCGGAATTTTTTGTAGTACATCAGCGGCAGAGGCGTACTGAACAGCACACACGGCACGAGAATTTTCCAGTAGTTGTGGAACGCCTGTACCGCATCTCGGGTGTTGGACTGCACTTCGTCAGAGGTGAGGAACGGGAACAGCCTTGTGAAATAGGTGCCCAGCTGGTGCATATCCGGAATGGCGAAAACCATCCATGTCAGCGGTATGATAAAGATGATGTAGGCATGTTTCAGCAGATGGGTGCGTTCCAGGAATTTGCCGTAGACGTTTTTTTCCAGTGTCAGAAGCACGAAGAAGATCAGTCCCCACAGCACAAAGTTCCAGCTTGCACCGTGCCACAGTCCGGTAAACGCCCAGACTGCCAGCATGTTCCGCATGGTTTTCCACTTGCCCACACGGCTGCCGCCCAGCGGGAAATAGATATAGTTCTTGAACCAGCGTCCCAGCGTGATGTGCCATCTTCTCCAAAACTCGCCGGCGGTGCCGGACATGTACGGGAGGTTGAAGTTCTGGGGAAGCTGGAAGCCCAGCATTTTTCCCACGCCAATTGCCATCATGGAATAGCCGGAGAAGTCGAAGTAGATCTGAAAGCTATAGGCAAACGCTCCCAGCCACGCATAAGGGGTGGAGATACTATCATACCCGATAACGGACAGATTATTCCACAGACCGCCCATGGGGTTCGCCAGCAGCGTCTTGGCACTCAGTCCGAGCACAAAGGTTTCCATGCCCTCCTCCAGCAAACGGACATCGACCCGACGGTTTTTCAGCTGCGGCTGAATTTCACTGTACATGCAGATCGGACCGGAGATCAGCTGCGGGAACATGCAGAGGTACACGCCCAGATCCAGAATACTCCTTGCGGGACGCGTCTTTCCGGTGTAGACATCGATCAGGTAGGACGTGATCTGAAAGGTGAAGAAGCTGATGCCAAGCGGCATCACAAGCGATACCTTGGGAATTGCCGTATGAAAAATAGAGAGCAGAGAATTCAGGTTGCCGATCAGGAAGTTGGTGTACTTGAATACCACCAGCAATCCAAAGTTGTAAATCAATCCCGCGATCAAATAGTGCTTGGCGGACTCAGGGTGTCTGGCATGTGTTCCGCTGATCATGCAGGAAAGCCCATAGTTGATCAGCAGGGACAGCAGCAGCAACAGGGTATACCAGCCGCTGCCAATGGCGTAAAAAACAAGGCTGCCGATCACCAGTGTGATATTTCGGTATTTCTGCGGTGTGGCATAGTATGCCAGCAGGAAAATCGGCAGAAACTGAAACAAAAATGCAATTGTGCTGAAAACCATAGATGATTCCTCAATTCCCCGGAGAGTATTTTTCTTCAACGGCACTGCATGTGTTTTGTGCAGTGCTGCTTTTATTGTATGCAGATTTGTACAAATAACAACACCCCGACAAGCGGAGTGTCTCATATTATATCATAGGGGAAAACTGTCGATTTTTCAAGAACTTAGTCATAACAAATAAATTACAATTCGGTGACAAACTGAATTGCGGGATCAGTCCTTCTTTTCCGGAGCTGCATAGCAGGTAAAGACCTGTTCCACGTGCTTGGGATCTTTGACCTTTGTCAGGGCACTGACGACCGGCACCACGATCAGAGAGAGCAGCATGGTGATGGCTCCGGCGTTGATCGGCGAAGCCAGATTCAGCGGCAGGCTTGCGGCAGCCTTGGAAAGTTCCGGATCCCAGCCGAAGCCGAACAGGAACATGTGCACCAGTGTCAGACCGATTCCCAGAATGAAGCTGGTCCATACTGCCGGCTTGGTGATCTTCTTGCTGAACAGACCATACATGAACGGCCCCAGAAAAGCACCGGCAAGGGCACCCCATGAATAGGACATCAGTGTGGAAATGGAGGCGTTTTTGTTGAACGCCAGCAGTACGGAAATGACCAGAAAGACGGCGATCAGCACACGCATGATCAGCATTTCCTTTTTGTCAGAGCACTTTTTCAGATTGGGCTTGATGAGGTCGATCGTCAGCGTGGAACTGGAAGTCAGCACCAGCGAAGACAGGGTGGACATCGATGCGGAAAGCACCAGTACGACTACCAGACCGATCAGAATATCCGGCAGAGCCGTGTGCAGCAGGGACGGGATCATGGCATCGAAATCCGGCTTGCCGTTGGACAGGGTAGAGATCACGGTCTTGCCGCTGCCGTCCTCTGTCAGTGTGCAGAACAACCGGTCAAAGCCGCCCAGCAGGTAAGAACCGCCGGCAACGATCAGGGCAAAAACAGTAGAGATCACAGCACCCTTTTTGATGTCGTTTTCACTCTTAATGGCGTAGAACTTATGTATCATTTGCGGCAGTCCCCATGTGCCGAGAGAAGTCAGTATTACAACACCCAGCAGGTTCAGCGGGTCGGGACCGAATACGGAGTTCAGGGTGTTGGTCTTTCCGTTGACTTCAATCTCTCCCAGTGCAGCCAGAGCCGAAGTCAGACCGCCCTGATTCTGAATGGCACAGATCACAACAGCGGCGATGCCGATGAGCATAACAATGCCCTGAATGAAGTCGTTGATCGCAGTTGCCGCGTAGCCGCCCAGAATGACATAGATCGCGGTCAGCAGTGCCATGACAATAATGATGATCTTATAGGCACCCTCTGATTCGATCTGGAACGCCATGTTGAACAGACGGGACAGACCGTTGTAAACAGAAGCGGTATAGGGAATCAGGAACACAAATACGATCAGTGCGGCGGCGATCTTCAGCCCTTTGGAGTTCCAACGCTTTTCGAAATATTCCGGCATGGTCTTGGCACCCAGCGACTGTGTCATGATGCGGGTACGCCGTCCCAGCACGATCCACGCCAGCAGACTGCCCAGCAGGGCGTTGCCTACGCCGACCCATGCGGCGGAAACGCCGTAGGTCCAGCCGAACTGTCCGGCATAGCCGATGAATACCACGGCGGAAAAATAAGATGTGCCATAAGCGAACGCTGTGAGCCATGAGCCAACACTGTGGCTGCCCAGCACAAAGTCGCTGACGGAACGGGTCTGCCTTGCGGTATAGACGCCGATGCCCATCATGATCGCGACATAGATGATGATCATTCCAATGGTGATTGCGGTTGTCATATTCCTCTCCTCACGGCAGCGTTTGGCTGCCTGTATAAATTTTTACAGGATGTTTTTGCAGATGCAAAAAAACACACCCTTCCAATTATAATCGAGTTGTCGGTTTTTGTCAACCCATATTTCTCGGTTTCGGGCGATTTGCTGTATGAATATGAAACATCACAGGAATGTTACATAATGTTCACCTGATTTCCGGCAGAAAAATCGGAAAAGGGCTTGACAAGCCGGTAAATGTGTGGTATTCTATAGTTAGTCAATACTAACTCTTGAAAAAGCAAAGATCCCCAACTGTGCAGAGCATGACTGACGAGCCGTGAAATGTGCAGTTCTTGATGACGAGGGAATGCTTGGCTGCCAGAAATACCGTGGACAGCGGAAGATCCGCTTCGTCCGAGAACCATGTGAGGTGAAACTGATGAGTGTTGTAATTATCGGCGGAAATGAGTGCATGAGCCGTCAGTATGCAGATGTCTGCATGGAGCACGGCTGCACTGCGAAGGTGTTTCCGAAAGAAACCGGTCCGATCGAAAAGAAGATCGGCTCTCCGGATCTGATGATCCTGTTTACCCGTACCGTATCCCATAAAATGGTGCAGGGTGCCGTAAAGGCGGCGAAGAAGAACTCGATCCCCATTGCACGGGTGCAGAGCAGCAGCATTTCTGCATTGCGGGCACTGCTGGGGCAGAGAGGTATGGCACAGGCATAATGCTTTCCCTGAAGCGGTGGGCGTGAGAACCGCTTGGGGATAAGCTTTTGCATACGAAGAACCGACGTTTTGGAAGAGAGCGTCGGTTCTTTTTTTATGTAGATACACTTTGGTTCGTCAAACTGCATAAAAAGATATGAAATTTGTTCTATTTTTCTTGACAATGGAAAGCGGATATGCTATAATAAAGTGTACGTAATCAGTGATCGGCTTTTTTAGCCGAATATAAAGAATTGGAGTGAAAAAAGATGAACTGGAAAGGAAATCTAAAGAAAAAACTGACGGCAGTACTGTCCGCCGGTGTTTTGGCGGTGACGGGAACGGTTTCGGCAGTGTCGGGAATGACAGTAACTGCGGACACTCCCGACTTGCAGTTGGATAACTATGCAAAACTGCTGCAATATTCGTTGTACTTTTATGATGCGAACATGTGCGGCAGTGCGGCGGATAATTCCGCATTCTCCTGGCGGAGTGCCTGCCATACAGGCGATGCTGTTGCGGGCGGCTTCCACGATGCCGGCGATGCCATTAAGTGCGGTCTGACTGCCGGATTTACGGCTTCCACATTGGGCTGGATGTGCTATGAGTATCAGGATCAGTTCCAGCAGACAGGCACCATGGAGCATTACCAGCTGATCATGAATGAATTCTGCGATTTCTTTAAAGCTTCCACTACGCTGTCCGGCGGAGAGGTGACCTCTTTCGTGTATGAAATGGGTGAAGACGGCAAGGATCACAGTACTTGGTACGCTCCGGAAAAGATGTGGGATCGTGACAGCAGCGAAACCTATTCTGTAACAGACGGTGCCAGCAACGTTGCGGCACAGTATGCTGCGGCACTGGCACAGAACTATATCATTTCCGGCAGAGAAGAAGATCTGACCTATGCGACAGCACTCTATAACTTTGCTGCAAAATACCGGAAGATGACCTATGAGCAGAGCACTTATTCTGATAAAGATGTACAGGACGATATCTCATGGGCAGCTGGCTGGATGTATCTGGCAACCAAGCAGGAAGATTACCTGACGGAAAACAGCAAGTATACCAGCAGTACAAACGACTGGACAAAGGATTATTGCTACGCAAACGCTTCTCTGGGTGCTGCGATCATCAATGCGGAGATCACCGGCAACTGGAGTTATGCTACCAGCTGCATTGACAGCGTAGTCAACGCAAACCAGAACCAGTATTACGTTATGAACAGTTGGGGCAGTGCGAGACACAACACACTGATGCAAACCTGTGCACTGGTCGTTTCTCATCACAAGGACGAATCCGGCAAGGATTACAGCGAATGGGCACAGAAGCAGATGAACTACATTCTGGGTGACAACAATGCCAATGTATGCCTGGTCGTTGGCTGGAATGATGTTTCTGCCACTTCTCCGCACCACCGTGCCGCTTCCAACCTGACCAACAGCTCTGACTGGCACGAGTACAACAGCTGGGACGGCGACTACGCTTCCAGCGGCGGACACATCCTGTACGGTGCACTTTGCGGCGGTCCGACCAGCAGCGACTTTACAACTTATCAAAAGACGGCAAAGGACGCAACTTCCAACGAAGTCGCACTGGACTATCAGGTTGGTTTGGTAGGTGCGGCAGCTGGTCTGTATGCAGCTTACGGCACTGGTTCCGTTGTGGCTGAAATCGGTCCGGAAGTGACTGTCTATGCATCTGAAGTGGCTGCTGCAAACGGCGAAACACCGCAGCCGGGCACTACCACTACAGAACAGACGACTACCACGACAGAAGAAACCACAACGACTACTGAAGAAAGCACAGTAACAACAGAGAAAGAAAAGGCGGAATGGGCAGACTTCCCGTACTACATTATGGCAGGCGATGATTTCAGTGCTTCGATCTCCTATACCGGCAGCAATCCCGATTTCCAGTGGACTTCTTCTGACCCGAACGTTCTGGAAGTCGAGGGCAGCGGTCTGAATGTTACGCTGCATGCAAAAGACAGCGGTACTGTGACACTGACTGCAACCAACGGTTCGATCACACTTACCAAAGAGATCGGGATTGTGACTGAAGTGTTTACCACTTCTACTACCGAGGAAACCACAACAACAACAACAACCGAATCTGTCACAACGGATTCTGACGAAACCACTGCGACAACTTCCAGCAGCGAAACCACGACCACCACAAAGGGCGGCGATGTTACACCTGCCAGCCTGTACGGCGATGTCAATCTGGACGGCAGAGTGGACATTATCGATGCGGTAATGCTGAACAAGGCGGCTGCCAATACGGTACAGCTTTCTGAACAGCAGCGGAGCAATGCAGACTGTGATGCCAACAACGAAGTGGATTCCAATGATGCTGTGGTACTGCTGAAGTTCCTGGTATCCATTATCAAGACTCTGCCAGAAGTTGCAGAATAACGGAGGGATCGGACATGAACCGAAAGACTTTGCAGAAGCTTTCTTACGGTGTGTATCTGGTGACAACATCGTATAATGGAAAGCCGTATGGCTGTGTGGCAAACAGTGCGATGCAGATCACCTCTGCACCGGCACAGATTGCCGTAAGCATCAACCACGATAACGCGACACATGACCAGATCGCCCAAAGTGGCAAGTTTGCACTGGCGATTCTGGCAACGGATACCGATCCGGCTCTGATCGGCGGTTTCGGCTATCGTTCCAGTCGGGACGCAGACAAATTCGCCGGCGTTTCCTGTACGGAAAAGGACGGCATGCCGGTGCCAGACGGGGCAATGGCGTGGATCACCTGCCGCGTGGTGAAGCTGATGGACGCAGGCACACATACGATTTTTCTGGGAGAAGTCACAGACTGTGACCTGAATCGGGAGGACGGCATTCCCATGACCTATCAGTTCTATCATAGTGTCATCAAGGGTGCCAGCCCGAAAAACGCTCCCACCTATATCTCACCGGAAGATTAAAAAACACTGCATAAAGCCTGCCTGACGGCTTTGCAAGCAGATGGCGTGCAAAATCGCCAGACGCTCTTTGTGCGGTATTGCCTTTATTCAGTGTTCCCTTAAAAACAAAATCACTTGACATTTCAAAAAAAGTGTGGTATACTGTGTTTCAGTAACATATCGACAGTTCGTTTGCACCATCCTGTCGCAAAACAAAACTAGGGCATCCGAAACTGGAAATCACACAAAAACCGTTTTGTGTTTGTTTGAAATGAATTTTGGATGCAGTCGTATGTGCAATGCGGCTGCATTTTTTATTGGGAGGAAAACCGTATGTTTGAACTCAAAACATCAGCCAGCTTTGACAGTGCACATTTTCTGTCCGGCTATCAGGGCAAGTGTTCCAATCTTCACGGACACCGCTGGAAAATCGAAGTGACGGTCGGGCAAGAAACCCTACAGGAAGAAGGCAACTATCGGGGCATGGTGATCGATTTCGGCGATGTGAAGCATGCCGTGAAAGCACTGGCGGACAGCTATGACCACGCTATGATTTATGAGGAAGGCACCTTGCAGCGTGCCACTGTGGAGGCACTTCTGGCAGAGGGATTCCGGCTGATCGCAGTGCCGTTTCGTCCAACGGCGGAGCAGTTTGCCAAGTGCTTCTATGAAAAGCTGACCGCAGACGGCTTGCCGGTACGCCGTGTGGCAGTCTATGAAACGCCGGAAAATTGTGCAGTTTATGAGGTGTGAGAACATGAATCGTTTGGCAGTGGTGGAGAAGTTTGTCAGCATCAACGGAGAGGGGACACATGCCGGAGAACTGGCAGTGTTCCTACGGTTCCGCGGCTGTAATCTGAACTGCGGCTTTTGTGATACCAAGTGGGCGAATGCGGCAGATGCTCCCGCAACAGAGGAGTCTGCGGAGGAACTGGTGGAATATGTGCGGCAGACCGGTGTGCAGAATGTGACGCTGACCGGCGGAGAGCCGCTGCTCCAGCCCCACATCGGGGAACTGATCACGGCACTGGGTGCCCTGGGCTATCGGGTGGAGATCGAAACCAACGGCAGCGTGGCACTGGAACCCTTTGCGGCACTGGCATTTCGCCCTTGCTTTACTATGGACTATAAGCTGCCGGACAGCGGCATGGAATCTGCCATGAAGCCGGAGAATTTCGACCTGCTGCGGAGTCAGGACGCGGTGAAATTCGTGGTGGGCAGCAGAAGCGATCTGAACCGTGCACTGGAAGTGATCCGGCAGTATGCCCTGACGGCAAAATGTACCGTCTTTTTCAGTCCGGTGTTCGGGGCAATCGAGCCGGTGGAAATTGTGGAATTTCTCCAGGAGCACAAACTGAATCGGGTACGGCTGCAATTGCAGCTGCATAAATTGATCTGGGATCCCCAGAAACGCGGTGTATAAGGGGGTGTGACAATGGATACCAAGGCAATAGAAACCCATATTCGGGGGATTTTGGAAGCGATCGGCGAAGATCCTGATCGTGAAGGACTGCGGGAAACGCCGCAGCGTGTGGCGAGAATGTACGAGGAGATCTTTGCGGGCATTTCGTATTCCAACCATGAAATTGCAGAGATGTTCGGGAAAACATTTGAAGCCCCTTCGCCCAGTCAGTCCCAGACGGCAGTGGTGATGAAAGATATCAGCGTGTTCAGTTATTGTGAACACCACATGGCACTGATGTATGACATGAACGTCAATGTGGCATACGTGCCCCGCGGCAGAGTGATCGGACTTAGCAAAATTGCACGCATCTGCGATATGGCATCGAAGCGGCTGCAATTGCAGGAACGGCTGGGACAGGATATTGCGGAGATCCTCATGGAAGCAGTAGGAACGCCGGACGTGGGCGTTGTCATTACCGGTTCGCACAGCTGCATGACGGCACGGGGAATCCGCAATGTTTCTTCCCGCACGACCACAAAGACATTCTGTGGTGCGTTCCAGACGGACCGCAGTCTACAGGAACTACTTTAAGGAGGTACGACCATGAAAGCAATGGTTCTTTTCAGCGGCGGCGTGGACAGCACAACCTGTCTTGCGCTTGCCATCGAGAAGCACGGCAAGGAGAATGTGTGCGCGCTGTCCATTTACTACGGTCAGAAGCACGTTAAGGAGATCCAGGCTGCAAAGGCGGTTCTCGAATACTACGGCATCGAGGGCACGTCTCTCGACCTGACGCCGGTGTTCGCGTACAGCGACTGCTCGCTGCTTTCTCACTCGACCGAGGACATCCCCGAGGAATCCTACGCCGAGCAGCTCGCGCAGCGCGGCGGCAAGCCGGTTACGACCTATGTGCCGTTCCGCAACGGTCTGTTCCTGTCGGCAGCGGCCAGCGTTGCGCTGTCCAAGCACTGCAGCGTGATTTACTACGGTGCGCATCACGACGATGCCGCCGGCAATGCCTATCCCGACTGCAGTGAGGATTTTGTAAATGCAATGAACCACTCCATCGTACTCGGCTCGGGCGGTGATGTCCGCATCAAGGCTCCGTTCGTGCGTTGGAACAAGGCGCAGATCGTTGCCGAAGGTCTGCGGCTGCAGGTTCCCTATCAGCTGACGTGGAGCTGCTACGAGGGCGGCGACAAGCCGTGCGGCAAGTGTGGCACCTGCCTGGACCGCATCCGCGCGTTTGAGGCCAACGGCGTGACCGACCCCGCAATGAGGTAAAACAAAAGACTGCTGTTTCATCAGAGACAGCAGTCTTTTTCTGTCCATCTTGACTTTTTCCTATAAGAATGCTATGATTATAGCCGTTAACCTTATTTTGAGGAGTCCATGCTATGATTTATCTCGATTATGCCGCCCATGCACCCGCCGATCCGGCAGTGCTCGAGCGATTCTGCGATATAGAACGCCGGTTTCCGGCCAACCCAAACTCGGTACACATGGCAGGCAAAGCCGCCCGCGAGGAAATGGCGCGTGTCACCGAGCAGATTGCAGCGCTGACCGGCGCGTCCCCTGCCGAGGTCATCTTTACCTCGGGTGCGACCGAGGCGAACAACCTCGCCATCAAGGGCATCGCACAAGCGTCACGGCATATCGGCAAGCATATCATCTCCACACCGCTCGAGCATTCCTCGGTCAGCGGCAGCCTGACTGCACTTCAGGAGCGCGGCTGGGAGATCGACCTGCTGGGCATCGGCCGCGACGGCACGGTCGACCCCGAGGAGGTGCGCGAGCTGCTGCGCCCAGATACCGTACTCGTCGCGCTCTGCGCGGTGGACAGTGAACTCGGCACGGTTCAGCCGGTCCGCGAGATCGCAGAACTGCTCGTCGGTTATCCGAACTGCCGCCTGCATGTCGACGCGACGCAGGCCATCGGCCGCATCCCGGTTAATTTCTCCGGCATCGACACGATGAGCTTTGCACCGCACAAGCTCGGCGGCCTGTGCGGAAGCGGCGTTCTGCTCAAGCGCAGCCGTATGCCGTTGGAGCCGCAGATGAACGGCGGCGCAAGCACGACGCTTTACCGCAGCGGCACACCGGCACTGGGGCTTGCCGCGTCCGCTGCTCTCGCGCTTCAGCTCGCCTGTGAGCAGCGTGAAAACCGCTGTGCCGTTGTCCGTCAGCGCAGCGAACGCCTGCGCAGAGCGCTCGCCGCCTATCCGGCCGTGCATATCAACAGCCCGGAGCACGCCGTCCCGCATATTCTCAACCTCAGCGTCAAAAATGTCAAGGGAACCGTGTTTCAGCGTGCGCTTTCCGAAAAAGGCGTCTGCGTGTCGGTCAAATCCGCCTGCTCGGCGGACGGCCTGCCCTCGCGCGCGGTATTCGCTGTCAGCCGCGACCGCCGGAACGCACTGTCCTCATGGCGCATCAGCCTGAGCCACCTCACCACCGACGAGGAGATTGATGCTTTTCTCGCCATTTTCGACGAATGCTATCACGAACTCGTGAAATAACGATACAGGGAGCCTGTTTATGAAACGCACATTAGAGCCGCACGAACTGATCGAGCGCAGCATCATCAAGAAATTTCGAAAGACCATCTGGAACCCGTTTACCCTGGCCGTCCGACAGTATCAGCTCATTCAGCCGGGCGACAAGATCGCCGTGTGCATCTCCGGCGGCAAGGACTCCATGCTGATGGCCAAGCTGATGCAGCTGCTCCAGCGGTACAGCGAGGTCCCGTTCGAGGTCGTTTTCCTTGTCATGGACCCCGGCTATAACGAGATCAACCGCAATAAGATCAAAAGCAACGCCGCGCTGCTGCACATCCCGATCACCGTTTTCGAGACTGACGTATTCGAAGTCGCCAACAACAGCGAAAAGAACCCGTGCTACCTGTGCGCCCGCATGCGCCGCGGCTATCTTTACAGCAAGGCGCAGTCGCTCGGCTGCAACAAGATCGCACTCGGCCACCACTTCAACGACGTCATCGAGACGACGGTCATGAGCATGTTCTACGGCTCCCAGATGCAGGCCATGCCGCCCAAGCTGCACAGCACGAATTTCGAGGGCATGGAGCTGATCCGTCCGCTCTACTGCATCCACGAGGAAGACATTCTCGCGTGGAAGCAGTATAATGACCTCGAATTTATCCAGTGCGCCTGCCGTTTTACCGAAAACTGCACCATGTGCGACAACGGCGGCGGCTCCAAGCGTCAGGAGGTCAAGCTCCTGCTGCGCCGTCTGCGCCGCGGCAATCCCAATATCGAGCGCAGCATTTTCAACAGCATTCACTCGGTCAATCTGGATATGATGCCCGGCTACAAGACCGGCGGCGTACTTCATTCGTTCCTCGAGGATTACGATGGTCACGCGAAAGAAAACAGGTAAAAGCCCCTGCGATACCTTGAAGAAAACCACTGTTGAACGCGATGATCTTTACCTTGCAGCCAGGCGATTCAGCATATCATATTTTACTTTGTGAAAATAACGAGCAGGACAGAGACATTCTGATTTGTCCCTGTCCTGCGGCAGAATTGATGATTTTTTAATCTATTTACAGATTTTCCACACAAATGATCTCAATCAGCACGCACAGTATCACGAACACTTGATAACTCTGCTGGACTGATCTCCTGCGTGATGAAGTACAGACGGGTCAAACCGTCGGTTCTGTGCTGGTTTTAGCGGAGCTGTGCGCTCAATATCCGAACTCGAGATAGTGAGCGTATTGTTCCCCGAAATGTTGAAAGTCAGCACGAGCTTACGTCCTTTGTCCCCATCATCGTACACATAAACCGAGTTGACAAGCGTGTCGATGATACGCCGCTGATACTCAACATCTTCAATATCACCCCTCTTGAACGATTCGAGCCAATACATGATTCGCTCCTTCGTCAAGAGGGGCTTTTTCATTTCCTCCCGGGCAATCTGCCCTTCGAGGTCTCTACGTTCTTCTTCCAGCTCCTCAAGACGTTCCTTCGTTGTTGGCGTGATAATGCCTTGCTCTATTGCGGACATGAGGTTCTTGATTCTCTTATTGGTCTCCTTCAATCGTTCCTGTAAACCTATGAGAACGGAGGTATCTTGAAGCTCCTTCTCAATCAGTTCCATAGCTCGAGTGGATATTTTTTCTATGTTTTCATCGGTGAGTACCTGTTGCACCGTGAACTCAACGACAGTCCGCTCGAGCCATTCTTTTTTCTCGACCTTTTTCTCGCAGTTATGCTTCCTCTTACGATTCACGCACTTGTAATAATGGTGAACCTTCCCGGTCTTTGAAGTGCCACTCTCACCCACCATAGGCTCGCCACAGTGACCGCAGAAGACCTTTGTAGTGAGTAGATAGTCTTCAATAGCTTTGGCTTTTGCCCGGGCTGTGTAGTTGTGCCGGAAGGTTGCTTGCACCTTATCGAACAAGGTCTTGTCGATGATAGGAGGTACTGCGTCTTCCAATACTACATCATCGTATCGGTACACTCCGATGTATTTATCATTCCGCAGAATCCGGGACAGGCTGTTCTTATTAAAAGCATTTCCTCGGGAGGTCTTGAACCCATGCTCATTCAACCAGTTTACAATTTGCGTTTTGGACTTACCCTCTGCGTACATCGTAAAGATGGTTCTGACGGCTTTTGCACCCACTGGGTCAATCTCATACTGACGGTCGTTTCCTATCTTATAACCAAGCACAGGGCTTCCCATAGCGATACCGTGGAGAGCGTTCTCTTTCATACCTCGCTTGATACTCCGGGCAAGGTTCTCGCTGTAATACTCTGCATAACCCTCGAGGACGGATTCAAGAATGATTCCCTCCGGGGTGTCCGGCATTGGCTGTTTGGCGTAGAAAATCTTCACACCGTTGCGTTTGAGCTTTGCTTTGTAAATGGCACTGTCATACCTGTTCCGGGCGAAGCGGTCAAGGGTGTACATAATCACAGCGTCAAAATGCCCCTTCTCGCTGTCCTTGATAAGCCGTTGAAAGCTCGGTCGATTGTCCGTCTTGCCGGATATAGCCCGGTCAATGTATTCGTCTACGACAATAAAGTCGTTCTTGATGGCAAAGTCGTGACATTCACGAAGCTGTCCTTCGATTGATTCTTCTCGTTGATTGTGGCTCGAGTAACGAGCATATATTACCGCTTTGATAGTCTCACCTCCAATATCTTCTTTCTATGTACCAAAGCGAAGGGAATGAGTTTATCACATTGCCGCAGTTGTTCCCTTATCCCCCTCAAGCTCCTCACGATTCTCAAATTCATAAGCCATAGACATGAACTCATGCTTTGCTCGCCGGGACAGTCCACGGTAGATACGAAGAATGTCTTCCTCGTCCTCGTTGGCTGGTTTGGTCTCGGGTAAGTCTTCCTCGTCTGCGAAGAAGTCCATGACGGAACACTCGAGCAATTTTGCCATTTCCAGCATTTCAGATTCCTTCGGCAATGACCCTTTGGTGTTGATAGCTGTTGCGAAAGAACTTGAACCCTTAACAGCTTTGACAATGGCGGTCAGATTCGTGCCTTTTTCAGCACAGATACGATTGATATTCTCTGCGAATGTCATAGCGATTCCTCCTCTGCAAAAAATAAATTCGTAAAAACCGAATTTTCCTATTGACAATTCGCATAATAAGAATTAGAATAAGAACATGAAGTTCGGAAAATGCGAATTGACAATAGGAAAGCGACCTCTCGAAAATGGCAGTTTTCGGGAAGTTATAGTTATTGATGGTCTTATAAGAATAATAACAATAATTCGCCTATTTGTCAATGGCAATTCTGATTTCAAGAATTTATATCGTAAAGGAGGTAAGAGATTCGTGGACATTAAAGAGAGAATGGCAAACGTGGGAATGACACAAGTAGACATGATACTGGAATTGCAGAAGCGAGGTTATGCAGTTCAGCCGCCTATGATGTCAAGTATTCTCCGAGGGGTTTATACCTATCCCAAGGCAAAGCAGATTCTTGCTGTTTGCGAGGAAATTCTCAAGGAACGTGAGAATGAATGAGCCTGTCAGAAGTACAGGTAAATGACCTCGCAAGACCCTTAGTGGGTATCATCACAAAGTTTTACGCAGACCCGAAGAATGAGGAGGATTTTCAGAAATGGCTACGCAATGTAGAGGAACGAAAACAAAAAGAATCAACAGACACAAGCTCGCTGTGATTCAAGCATATATCATCATCGGTACGCTGGTACTGATTGGCTTTATCGGTGGTCTTGTCGTAGGACGAGCTACCGCTCCGAAGAAACAAGTTACCGTAACGGAGACGGTTGAAGTTCCTTCCTACGAAGCCAATTCTCTCCCGGTTGCCGAAGAAGTTACATATTTCGATATACCACTTTCACACAGCTTACAGAGATACATCTACGAGGTGTGTGCGGACGAAAATGTTCCAGTGTCACTCGTTATCGCAATGATAGACCAAGAGAGCAAGTTCAACCCGGAAGTGGTTAGTAAGACCGGGGATTACGGTCTCATGCAGATTAACACCATCAATCACGAATGGCTGGCAGAGGAATACAGAACAGCAGATATGCTTGACCCATATCAGAATGTCTTCTGCGGAATCAAGGTTATTGGTTCGTACATTCAGAACTACAATGACTACGGTTTAGCTCTGATGGCATACAACATGGGTGATTACGGTGCTAAGAAAGCATGGGAAAACGGTATCAAATCCACCTCATACAGTGAGAGTGTTCTTGCTCTCATGCAAAAGTATGAACAGGAGGTGAATGTAAATGCCACAAATGCTGACGCTAAGTAACGGCAGACCCGAAACAATCCTATCCCCGAAGGATTTTGAGGATTTGATTGATAAGCACATGGGTATGGACTGTGCGAATTACTATCAGAATCAGATAGAACAGCTTTCAGAACTCATTCGAGACCTTGACAGTTATGTGGACGATAAAGACGTTCACTCGACCGTCAAGGAGGTGCTGAAAGAACATGGCTACTAACCGAAAAATCGGTAACAGTTTTGAGACCGAGTTCTGTGAGCTACTGTTCCAGCACGGATTTTGGTGTCACAACATGGCTCAAAACGCCGCCGGGCAACCAGCAGATGTTATCGCTGTTAAAGGTAAAACAGCATATCTCATTGACTGCAAGGTGTGTTCAAACAACCGATTCCCTCTCTCGAGAGTGGAAGAAAATCAGCATTTTGCTATGGAAACATGGAAAGCCTGTGGAAATGGCGAGGGCTGGTTTGCACTCAAGGTTGAAGACGAAATCATTATGATTCCTCACTTTTCAATGGTGGCTCTCTCCTATGAGAAGTCAACTCTGAATCTGACGGATATTCGAGAGTATGGAACGCCACTGGAAAGGTGGTTGAAGAAATGCTGATTGAAGTCTCAAACACACTGACGGTCGAGAACCCTACCCCGGAAATGGTGCTGTGGTGCAAGAGAAATCTTACCATACCAAACCCGGAATATGCGAAGAAATCTCGCATGAACCTATGGCTCGGAAACACGCCGAAAGTCCTGTCACTCTATGAGACCCGAGGAACAACACTGGTGCTTCCGTTTGGAACACTCCGGCTACTACCGAAGGACATATCCGATAAGGCACTGTTCTTGAACGAATTTGCCGCCCCTGTGGAGGTGAATTATAACGCTGATGTTCCACTCTATGACTACCAAGAAACCGCCGTACAAGCGATGGTAGCCGCCCAGTATGGGATATTACAGAGTGCCGCCGGAAGCGGTAAAACGCAGATGGGTATTGCCCTCGCCGCAAGGCTGGGACGGCGTACATTATGGCTCTGCCATACACTCGACCTTATCAAACAGAGTAAGGAACGAGCCAAGCTCTATATGAGCGAAGACCTCATGGGTACTATCACGGAAGGAAAAGTCAATCTCGGTGAGGGAATCACCTTCGCCACGATTCAGACGATGTGCAAGCTCGACCTTGCACAGTACCGGGACTACTGGGATTGCATAATCACAGACGAGGTACACCGGGTCAGCGGCAGTCCTACCGCCGTGACACAGTATCAAAAAGTGCTGAACAGTTTATCGGCACGACACAAGTACGGTCTGTCAGCAACGGTACACAGGTCAGACGGAATGATTAAAGCTACCTACGCCCTCGTTGGTGAGGTTGCCTACAAAGTCCCGGACGAAGCTGTGGCTGACAAGATTATGAAGGTAGGTATCTATCCCGTGGGTACAGGGGTGCAGATAAGTCGGGAAGCCCTCAACACGGACGGAACGCTGAACTACACCAAGCTCATTACCTATCTTACCGAAAACACCGCCCGGAATCAGCTCATTGCGGATTCCATTGAGCAGAGACCTTCTCTGATTCTGTCGGACAGGCTGAATCACCTCGAGACGTTGATAAGTCTTCTCCCGGCTGATATGCAGAAGGACGCTGTGATGATAAGCGGCAAAATGACAACCAAAAAGGGCAAGGCTGAACGAGAACGGGCTATTGAGGACATGAGGAGCGGCAAGAAGAAATACCTCTTTGCTACCTACTCACTGGCGAAGGAAGGGCTGGACGTACCACGGTTGGAGCGTCTGTACCTCACCACCCCACAGAAGGACTATGCTGTGGTGACACAGAGTATCGGGCGTATCGCTCGTACCTTCGAGGGAAAGTCAGACCCTATCGCCTACGATTTCGTGGACGATATAGCTTACCTCGTGAAGTCCTATAAGAAGCGATGTACGACCTATCGAAAGAACGGTTGTTACTTCGTAAAGGAAGGAGGGACAAGCCCATGCGATTGATTTCTTATGACTGTGAGGTCTTCGCCTATGACTGGCTCGTAACCCTCAAGGATAAGGAAACAGGCGTTTACACCTGTATTTGGAACGACAACGAAGCTCTGAAAATGGCATTGTCCGATGATTGTATCTATGTAGGTTTCAACTCGAAACACTACGACCAGCACATCATCAAAGCGATTGCCGCCGGGTTTGCCCCGGAGGAAATTAAAAAGGTCAACGATTTCATTATTGCCGGAGGGCAAGGCTGGCAGTGTCCGCTTCTCGATGGTATCTACTTCCGTTTCAGTAATGTGGATATTCGAGACGATACGCAACAGGGGTTATCCCTTAAAGCCATTGAAGGACACCTCGGTATGTCGGTTAAAGAATCCAGCGTACCGTTTGACATTGACCGTCCTCTAACCCCGGAGGAAAAAGCCGAGACGGAGTTCTACTGTAAACATGACGTTGATACCGCCGAGAGACTGATTGACATTCGTAAAGACTACTTGAAGAACAAAATCAACCTCGGTCGGCTGGCTGGTCTTGATGAAGTCAAGGCAATGGGTATGACGAACGCCAAACTGACTGCGGCAATGCTGAAAGCAACCAAGAAGTCGCACGATGATGAACGCAAGTATGTGTACCCGGACAATCTGAGAAAAGAGTACATACCGCCGGAGGTTTTCGCTTTCTTCGATAGAATGTATGACCTCTCTATTTCAGACAGTGAGCTTTTCAAAGGCAAGTTTAATCTGAACATCGGTGAGTGTCCTGTGACACTCGGGTACGGTGGTATTCACGGTGCAATCCCTAACTTCTTTTGGGAGGAAACCGAAGATAGAGGGATTTGGAATGAGGACGTAGGAAGCTACTATCCACACCTCTGTACCATCAATGGGTACACAAGTCGAAACATTCCTTCTCCGCAGATTTACGAGGACATTCTCGACCGCCGTATGAAAGCGAAAGCCGCTGGCGATAAGCATACGGCGAACGCTCTGAAACTGGTTTGCAACACCACCTACGGTTGCTTGCTGAATCAGTACAACGACCTTTACGACCCTCTCATGGGAAGGTCGGTCTGCATTTCCGGGCAGTTATATCTACTGGAACTCGCAGAGCATTGTTACCAAGAGATTGAAGGACTGCGAATTGTCCAGCTCAACACAGACGGTATCATGGTCGAGTGCGATAAGAAGGACTACGACACACTGACCTCTATCTGTGCTGAATGGCAGTCTCGTACAGGCTTTGACCTCGAGGAAGATACCGTTGTCAAGATAGCGCAGAAAGACGTAAACAACTACGTTGAGGTTCAGCCGGGCGGCAAAGCAAAAGCCAAAGGCGGCTATCTCGTGAAGGGTATCGCTCCGGCTGGTGCTTTCAATATCAATAACTCCTGTGTGATTGTGGCTACTGCCCTCAAGGAGTTCTTTGTAAACGGAACACCTGTCGAAGACACCATAAATAGTTGCGATGATATTTTCCAGTTTCAGATTATCGCCAAAGCCGGGGCGAAGTACCGAGAAGCCTATCATGTGGTGGACGGTGAAAAGCAGTCCGTTCAGAAAGTGAACAGAGTGTACGCCACAGCGGACGAGAGATACGGAAAAATCTTCAAGGTGAAAGCCGAGGACGATTCCGAAGCGAAAATAGATTCTCTCCCGGAACACTGTATCATCGACAACGATAACGAGCTTTCCATTGACGAGGTAGACAGAAGTTTCTACATCGCAATGGCGAAAAAGCGAGTTGACGATTTCAAGGGTATCAAACCCGAAAAAACTAAAAAGCCAAGGAGGACAAAGAAAATGGCAACTACTACCAAGACCGCAAATGTATATCAGAAGCTCCTTACTGCAAGGGCAAAGTTCCTTGAAGCGAACGTGGAGAAGACAGGAAAGAATATGCACCTGTCCTTCAAATACTTCGAGCTTGAGGACATTGTACCGACCGCTATCCGCATTTTCAATGAGGTTGGTCTTATCCCTGTGGTGAACTTCACCGCTGATGTTGCAACCATGAACATCATCAACACCGACAACCCGGAAGAATCCGTACCGTTCGTTGCTCCGTTCAATCAGATTGCTCCTATCGTGAGCAACGCTGGCAAACAGGCTACAAACGAAATGCAAGCTCTCGGTTCTTCCATCACCTATATGCGCCGTTACCTGTATATGATTGCGCTGGACATTTGCGAGAGCGATTCCATTGACGCAAATCTCGGCAAGGGTGAGACTACTTCCGCTCCGGCGGCAGAGAAGAAAGCTCCGGCTACTCCAGAGCAGAGACAGGAAGTGAAGGAGAATCTGACTGCTCCGGCTGACAATGCTTCCACTTTACAGATTAAGGGTCTGAAAGCAGTTCTTAAGAAGCTCAAGGACGCTGACCCGAGCAAGGAGGAACTGATTGCGAACATCGCAATACAGACCAAGGGATTCACGGAGATTTCCAAGTCCGATTGCGAGACACTGATTCAGAAGATTACCGCAATGCTGGAAGGAGGGGCTAAGTAATGGCAGACATTAAATGGCTCGAGGGCAATCGTATTCAGATTGCCCCTCCCAAGAAAACCAAGAAAATCACAGGTACTCGCTTCGCTACTATCCTCGGTCTGAATCCGTGGAGTACCGCATTTGAAATGTGGTGTGCGATTACCAAGACCTATGAGAAGCCCTTCGAGAACACTATCTACACGGTTGCTGGTAAGACCATCGAGCCGAAACAGGCTCGCTATATGGAGCAGTCCTACGGTATGGACATTGTTCGCCCTTCCGATGTGTGGGGTGAGGACTACTTCAATAAGACATGGGGAGATTTCTTCCCGGAGAGCAAACACCTCGGCGGTATGTGGGACTATCTGATGAAGGGTGAAGACGGCAAGACCATTGAAGCTGTTCTCGAAATGAAGACCACAAAACGTGCGGAGGACTGGCAGAATGATGTTCCCGAGTATTACGCATTACAGGCGGCATTATACGCCTACCTGTACGGTGTGGACGATGTGATTATGGTTGCTTCCTTCCTTGACGAGAAGGACTACAAAGACCCGGCGGCATATCAGCCGACCGCAAGCAACACTATCACTGTTGAGTTCAAGGTCTCCGAGCGTTACCCGGACTTCGCAGACAAGGTAGCCGCTGTTGAACAGTGGTGGGCTGATTATGTCGATACTGGTATCTCCCCGGAGTATGACGAGAAGAAGGACGCTGAAATCCTTGCGGCACTCCGCACCAATACCTTGTCTCCCGAGACTGACATTGAAGCTCTGATTGCAGAAGCCGAAGGTCTCAAGAAGGAGCTGGACGAGATTTCTGCTTCCACAGCAGACAAGGAGAAGCGTCTCAAGACCATCAACGACATTATCAAGGAACACGCTATGGGGCAGTTCCGTGACGGTGACAAGAAGGTCGAGGTCAAGGGTTCTACTTATGTGTGGACTGTCTCTCGTTCCGAGACTACCAGCGTTGATAAGGACGCTCTGAAAGCTGACGGATTGCTGGATAAGTACAGCAAGAAATCTGAAACCTACCGTATGACGGTTAAATAAGGAGGACAAATTCATGGCAAACAGTAAGGAACTGACCGAACAGGTCATGGAACTGCATAAGAAGCAGACCGAGGAAATGAAAGCTCTCGAGGAACAGCGTGAGGAAGCTCTCAAGGTTGAGAAGTACGATGAAGCCGCTGTCGAGCTTCACAATATGTACGACAGCTATATCAAGGCTGGTTTCACCGAGGAACAGGCATGGAAGTTGACGGAAATCGTCTTCACCAACAGTACGAAAAAAGGAATTTTTTAAGGAGGACACTACAATGGCAAGAATCCCTATGACGAGCGGTTTTGTAATTATCCCGGAGGGCGAATACGTTTTCCGCATTTATGACGCAACCTATGACGAGGATTTCGGTCGTATCGAAATCAAGCTGGTAAACGCACAGGGCGCAACTCACACCGAGCGTTTTTCTATCAAGGATAAGAATGACGAGTACAACGAAAAGGCTCTGAACGCTTTCTCCTACTTTGCTAAGACGGCTATGAACGACTACACGATGGAGGACATTGACCCGGAACAGCTTATCAATCACTACATTCGTGCAGAGGTTGTTCACACTAAAGTTCCGAGCAACAAAGACCCGAACAAGGAAGTCACTTTCGCAAACCTCGGGGACAAGTCTCCGGCAGATGGTTTCGACACCGAGCCTGTCGCTCGTGCGCTTACTCTCGGCACTGGTAACAATGCCGCTCCGACAGCCGCACCTAAAACACAGACTGCTTCTGCTCCGGCTAAGACTGGACTGGATATTGACGCACTGTTGGGTTAAGCAATCAGCCGGGAGGGGCAAGCCCCTCTCCCGGATTTTTAATAGGAGGTGTCGCATGACAGATAATGTCAATCACCCGGCACATTATGAGACCGGGAAATTCGAGTGCATTGAGGTAATGCTCGAGACACAGGGCGTGGAAGCTGTTCTGAATTTTTGTCAGTGCAATGCTTTCAAGTACCTGTATCGTGCCAAGCGGAAGAATGGTCTCGAGGACATGAAGAAAGCCGTTTGGTATCTGAACAAATATATCGAATTGAAGGAGGGTCATAACTATGACGAAACGACAGTTGGTGAAATGGCTGGAAGCCAAACAGAGTGACGCAAAGGCAGAGGTCGAAATCCAGTACGCAACGGCTGAAAAAGCCTATTTTGCACAGAGAGACGAAGCTCTGAAAATCAATGAAACTGTGGACGAGGTGTTCCGTTTGATTTCGGAAGCTGATACGGTGGCGAACCGCTGGAAAGAAGCTCTCGAGAAGGTTGAAGGGATTGATACTACCTGTGGTTGGTACACCTCTTTGACAACGAAGCTCTCTGATTTGTCTGATAAAGAGAACATTCGTATGTACATTATGAAGGATTTCACGGACGGAACTGACGCTCTCCGTCAGTTGAAAGCAAAGCGTTCCGAAACCCTTCGTGAAATTGAGAAGAACTATACCAATGTGATTGCGAATGTGGAATCCATGAAGAACGCAAAGACGGCGGTTGAGTATCTTGAGAAGCTGGGGTTCGACCTGTCCGCTCTGATTGAAGCTGACAATCACCCTGTTACTACCGCACTCATTGTGGAGGTAGATACCAAGTTTCTGTTTATCGGAGGTGAAAAGAAATGACAATCAATGAGTATCAGACCGAAGCTCTCCGCACTGCGGCTGGCATGAACCACCCGAACAATGACGAGATTCTTCTCAATGGCGTTATGGGTCTCTGTGGTGAATCCGGCGAGTGTGTGGATATGGTTAAGAAGTACCGCTTCCAAGGTCACAAGCTGGACAAAGCTCACCTCGCAAAAGAGCTGGGCGATGTGGCGTGGTATCTTGCAGTTACCGCCCACGCTATCGGCTACGACCTCGAGACGGTGTTGCAGATGAACGTAGACAAGCTCCGCAACCGCTACCCGAACGGTTTTGAAGCAGAGCGCAGTCTTCACAGACAGGAAGGTGATGTATGACACTGGCAGAACGCATTGAGAAATTCAATAACCTCATGGGTGGCATTGTTCCCCCGGAGGTCAAGAAAGACCTGTTGGATAAGGGGTTCTTCACTGCTCCGGCAAGCACCAAGTATCACGGCAATTATGAGGGTGGTTTATTCGACCACAGCTACATGGTAGCTTGCCACCTCAAGAAGCTCACAGAGGATTGCCGTCTTGACTGGCAGAACCCCCGCTCACCTCTGCTGGTTGGTATGTTCCATGACCTCTGTAAGATGGACAACTATCAGCACCCGGTCATTGCTGAAACTCTCGGCGGCGAGGAAATCAGAGACGATTCCAAGTGGGAATACGCTACGGACACTCTGCTCAAGGGTCACGGTGATAAGTCTGTTATGGTGCTGGCACAGTATTTCAAGCTCACCGAGGAGGAAATCATGTGTATTCGCTATCACATGGGAGCTTTCTGCGATAAGTCCGAATGGAACGATTATACACGAGCAGTGCATAAATATACAAATGTTCTGTGGACACACCAAGCCGATATGCTCGCTTCCCATGTAGAGGGGGTGTAGGCATGAAAGCAAGAATCCCGAATTTGGAGCTTCTGCTCTATAAAGCGCAACAGGCTCTCGCCCATGACCCGGACTTCGTTCAGAAAATTGCCGAGATTAAGGAGAACGAGAGCCGCAAGAAAGTCTACCTCGATTTCAGCGTTGAGTGCTTCTCGCAGATTTGGGGTAGCACCTGTACCGGGTTCGATGTGACTGAAACTGGTGAGCCTGTTATGGCTGGTTCGGCTATGACAGAGGAATACACCACCATCGTACATGAAAAGACCACAGATACCTACTGTGTGTTCTTCGGAGACCGCCCTTGCTACAAGGTGGACAACCCGAGCAATGAGTTCTATGAGGACATGAAGAAGCGTCAGATGGTGAGCCTGTCTCGAGCCAAGAACCGCTATTAAGGAGGAGTGAGCGATGATTAAATTTGAGAAACCCGAGGTATGGGGCTGGGAACACGCTATCCGAGGAATGAGAAATCCTCTCAATAGCTGGGAACGCTCCGACAGCTACCCGGCGGTTGACTGCGGCAAGTGTGGAATTATCGACCGAGAAGGTATCTGTCACCCGAAGGAGCATGACTGTACTCCGTATGAGTGCTATGCAATCGGTGACAATGATAAAGACCTTATGACCCGGCTCATTCGTGGCGGCGCACCTCACCGTAAGTTCCTCCGTCAGATTTTCGTATCGGTGGATATTACCGCTCCTCTCTACTGGTGGAAGGAGTTCGATACATACAAGGTCGGCACGACAGCTAATAGCTGTTCCACCATGCACAAGATACAGGCAAAGGAGTTCGCCTTCGAGGACTTCTCCTGTGAGCATTTGGACGAGCCGAGCAAGGCGATTCTCGGTGTTGTGATTAACGAGCTTAACAACAATCGTGGCTGGTACAACGATTACAACAGGCTCGTAAGCGAGGGCGATTTCACCGATGTTGAGCGTAAGCAGTTTTGGTGGAACATGATTCAGCTTTTGCCCTCCTCTTTCAATCAGAAGCGAACGGTCACTATGACCTACGAAAACCTTCTGAATATGCTGGAATATCGCAGAGGTCACAAGCTGGACGAGTGGCGTATGTTCTGCGATTGGATTCTCACCCTCCCTTATGGTTCGCTCTTGAAGGAAGGTGTGGGTAATGAACAGAGCTGAACGGCGTAGGCAGAAGAAAGCCGGAATTAAGGTACAAAAAGAACCCACTCTGAATCTGAAAGTCAGTGATTTCGACCACATGGTCTCTCATGCGGAGAAGTCAGCCAAGGAAAGAGCGACAGCGGCGGCAATCCATGAAATCGACCGACAGATTCTCGAACATGACGAAGCTTTTTCTCTCGACATTGACGCAATGGTGCTGTGGACGCTTCATGTTTACCTCGGGTTCGGTAAGAAGCGTCTCGAGAGATTCTACCGGGATATGTTGAAGGAACACATTCACATGAGAGAAGTCTACGAAATGGACGATACCTACCCGGAACGCTACAAACTCAAGGAGCTTTGCAATGTCGATGTGGAAGCTCTGAATAATGAATTTAAGGAGGTTATACACAATGTATAAGTTGAAGAACGTCAACGGCAGAGTGAACGCTCTGCTCCGCACCGGGAAGGACTTCGTAAAGAACAACCTTTCCGTGTCTGCGGCACAGCATATCATTGACACTGGTAAGCTGGTGGAATCTGACAACCCGGACTACCCTATCTGCATTGACAATCAGTGGTATTTCGAGGGTGTCGAGGTCAAGAAGACAGCAAAGAAAGCCCAGTTGAGTTCCATGTATGGGGAAATGAAGGAGGGTAAGTAAATGAGCCGAACTTTCTACTCCGAGTATGTAAATCATTGTCTGCGATTCTATGCTCGACACGACAGACCGAAGTTCCACTCGGAAGCAGACAAACATAACTGGGCGGCGTGTGACAGCGCACTCAAGTCGTTCTCCGATAATGACCGAGCAATGCTCCTGTATATCTATCGTGAGGGCGATACCGTCCCGGACAATATCTATCAGTTGGCGAAGTCCAAAGGTATCTCACAGGACAGCGTTTGGAAGCTCGTAAATGAGCTGGAAAGAAAGGTGGCAAAGCGGCGTGGTTTACTATGACAATATTCCCGAGGAATTGAAGAAACTCGACCAGTGGGTGTGTGCGAATGATGGAAGCAAAGTCCCTATGAAAGCATGGGAGAACGAAGCCGCTTCCTCCACCAACCCGGAAACATGGTCTGATTTCGAGACTGCTCTCGAATCGTACAACCAGCACTATTACGACTACTGCGGTTTCGTGTTTGCGGACAATGGGTATGTCGGGATTGATATTGACGAGGGGTACGATGAAGACGGTCTTATGAGCGTCCTCGGGGCTGATATTGTCGGTAAGTGCCACAGCTATACGGAGAAATCCCGGAGTGGGCGTGGATTCCATATCCTACTCCGTGGAACTCTCCCCTTCAAGGGCAAGAACAATCTTGCTGGCGTGGAAATTTACAAGGCGGCTCGCTACTTCATTATGACTGGGAATACCCTTCTCTACCGAGAAATCATCGAGAACCAAGAAGCGATTGATTATGTGGTGGAGAAATACTTCCCGGAAGCTCGAGAAACCTCCGATAAGGTGGTTGTTGGGCGAGACAAGATATACGCCCCGGTATGGGAAGAACCTGTCGTGAATGGGCGTGTGAAGCTCCGTCCAGTCTATCCAAGAATCCCGGACGGAAGCCGCAATATCTGTCTCACCTCCCTCGCTGGTATGCTCCACAATCAAGGCTATTCCAAGTCACAGATTTACGAGGAGCTGTTATACGCCAATACGGTTGCCTGTGACCCACCTCTTGATAGGAACGAACTGCGAACTATCTGCAACAGCGTCACGAGGTATAAGCGATGAAGATTAAATGCTGTAAGGATTGCGTTGCTCCGAAGCGATACCCCGGTTGTCATGGTGTATGCCCCGAATACATACATGAAAAGGAACTGTGGGAGGAAGAAAAGAAAGTCATTCGTGAGGAACATAGGCGATTCAGTGAGCTGTATGAGCAACGCTCCGAGGGAGTGCGAAAAGCACTTAAACACAGAAGACGATAACTTGCACAGAAAAGATAAAAATTTATCTTTTAGGTATTGACATTCAATCCGATGTGTGTTATCTTATAATCACAACAGGACAAGAAATTATCCAATAAAGATTAAGGAGGATTTTATCATGGAAGTTATGAGAAACATGACTATTGACACTGAACTGTTTGAACTGAGAGACATTATCTCCTTCACACTCACCACAGGTGAAAAGGTTAAGGCGAAAGCCATTCGTGAGACCCCGAACGGTATGCTGTTCATCACTGTTGACTGTCTCAAGGACGAGCAGAAAATGTTCGAGAATCCCGGCAGAGCCGAGAAGGTTGACTACGAACATTCTGACCTTCGCAAGAAGCTGAACGGAGAAATCTTCGAGAGCTTCCCGGAGGAAATCAAAGGACGCATGGTTGGTATGCGAGTGGGTCAGACGAATTGCTTTGATATGCTCCGTATTCCTACCGAGCGTGAAATCTTCGGAGAGAACCCTTATGGTAAGGACGAGCCTGTATCTGTGAGACGCTTCTACGGCATGGAGAACCGCCGTGAGCGTATCGCTTTCCAAGGTTCGGAGACAGGTACATGGGAATGGTACTGGTTGCAGAACAAAGTTGAGGATTCCGCTTCCAATTTCCCCCTTGTCAACACCAACGGTACTGCGACCTACAACGACGCTTCCACTTCTTCTGGCGTTCGCCCGGTCTTTCTCTTATCCTAAAATCTCGCCCCCTTGTGGGGCGAGTTCAATAAAGAACGGAGGTGAATGTCGTGCAGACAAGATGTGAAGACTGTAAGAAAAGATGTGTCTGCCACGCTTGCCCTCTACATAATCAATGCCGCTACGCTTTGAGGTGCAAATCCTCAAAGTGTTACTGCGGAAAATATAGGAGGTTATCAGAAAATGGAACAGAACAAAATCTGTCCTCTCCTCACGACTAACACTGTCGTAGACGAGAATAACACCGTGAAAATTGGCACACAGCCTGTTTTCTGCGTAACCGAGCAGTGTTCGTGGTGGTTGGAGGACAAACAGAAATGTGCAATCGCAGTTATGGGAGGTAAGAAATAATGGCATATTACATGAATAAGAACGTCCCGGCGAAGCGAGGAGATATTTTTTACATTTCCAACTCCAAGTGCTACGCCACAGACCCGAGTAATACAGAGGGAAGACCAGCAATCGTTGTCTCCTCTGATAAATTGAACGAACACGCAGATGTTGTCGAGGTGGTGTATCTCACCACTAAGGAAAAGCGTCTCATGCCTACTCATGCAGAGGTGTTGTGCAAGATTCCTTCAACCGCTCTGTGTGAGACCATCTACACGGTCAATAAGGACAGGCTGGGCGATTTCGTCCGTACCTGTACCGATAAGGAAATGGAGGGTGTCAATGCCGAAATCCTCTGCTCACTCGGTATCGCCGCTCCTATGGACGAGAGTGAGCCTGTTGACAACTCCGTAACGGTCGAGAGGAATCTTTACAAGCACCTCTATGAAGACCTTCTCAATAAGGTAATGGCGAGGTGATGGATATGGGTAAAGGAGCTGATATGAGCTGGGAAGACATTCAGAATGAGTTCGACATTATGAACCGAATGTCGTGCCGCCCGGTTGGGTTGCAAAAAGTCCCCGGCAATCATATTTTCGATGAAAACCAGTCTGTGAAATGGAACAGAGAACAGGTCGAATTGAATAACAAGAAGTATCAGAGTGAAGTCGCTCGGCTCAACACCGAGAAGAACAAGGCTCGAGATTCCGTCTACAATCTGATTATCGAAAAGATTCAGTATGAGGTGGGTCACAGGCTCTCTCGCAAGAAAGCGGAAGCCATTTGGAATCGTGCCTATGAGGACGGACACTCTTTCGGATTCTATGAAATCCGTTGCCGCCTGTCAGACCTTATTGATTTGGCGATTACTCTGCTGGGAGGTGATAAGTAATGCAAGAGCTTTTCGAGACACGCAACGGTCGTGTCATTATGGACGAGGACTTATCCTCGAAGATGTATCTGATTAAGCAGTATCACCCCGAGAAAGCAGACGAGACCAGCTCCGGGTTTGAGTGGTCTGAAATGGGTATGGCAAACCTGTTCGGCTTGCTCTACTCTCACGAAGCTCGCTACTGCCCGGAACACAAGAGCTGGTACACCTATCACGAGGGAGCATGGCGTAAGGACGAGGGAGCAATTCTCGTGTCCGAGAAGATTAAAGATTTCGTCCGTCTGATGATTCTCTACTGCGGAGAAATCGAGGACGATGATACCCGAAAGTCCTACACCGGGTTCGTCAATAAGATGGGTGACAGGCGTATGCGAGACAGAATCCTCAAGGACGCAACAGGTGAGCTTCGTATCTCTGCTGTGCATTTTGACGCAGACCCCTATCTCATTAACTGTCTCAATGGTACATACGACCTTCGAGACTTCTCCTTCCGGGAACATAGCTGGGACGATTTTCTCACCATGCAGACAGCATTTAGCCATACTATCTCCAAGACGGTTAAGTGTAAACGCTGGGAGAAGTTCATTAAAGAGGTCACACAGAATGACGAGGACAAGGCAGACTTCCTTCAAAGAGCTTTGGGTTATTCCATGCTGGGTATGAGCAATGAGGAGTGTATGTTCATTCTTCATGGTAAGACCACTCGTAACGGTAAGTCTACTCTGCTCAACACCATCGAGACCATGCTCGGTGACTATGCCAAGGTTGCCCCGGTCGGTATGATTTGCCGTGGAGACCGTCAGAAGGACGCAGAAGCCGCCAGCCCTACCCTCGCCGGGTTGAAGGGTAAACGCTTCGTCACAATGTCCGAGAGCAACGAATACGGCAAGCTGGACGAGGAGAAAATCAAACAGCTTACAGGTGGTGAGGAAATCTCCGCTCGTGCGCTGTACCAGTCGGCTATTACATTCAAGCCGCAGTTCACCTTATGGCTTTCCTGTAACGACCTTCCGATGGTGACAGACAAATCCCTGTTCGCTTCCGAGCGTATCAAGGTGGTAGAGTTCAACCGCCACTTCTCCCCGGAGGAACAGGACACACACCTCAAGGACGAGCTGTGTGAGCAGTCCAGCATGAGCGGTATTTTCATGTGGTTGGTGCGTGGGTATATACACTACAAGGAACGTGGACTTGCAATGAGCGGCAGTCTGAAATCGGTTGTCACCAAGTACGAACGTGATAATGACCTCGTGTTGCAGTTCCTCGAGAACCGCTGTGAGCGTGTCCCGGAGGAAAGCTCACCAACCGTTATCAAGGCGAAAGACCTGTACAACGCTTTCAAGATTTGGGCGAAGTCAGAGGGTGCTTATATCCTGTCGGCTCGTAAGTTCAATTCTGAAATGGAGCGTCACCCGGAATGGTTTGACAGGAAATCGACTTCGAGCGGATATGCAACCTATTGTGGTTTGAAGTTGAAGGAGGTGCTGTAATGAGCGACTTAAAGATTTTTACTGATAATATTGAGCCTACAGCTCTGAATCAGATTTACACCCTTATCAAACAACCAGCTTTCGCAGATTGCAAGGTTCGTATCATGCCCGATGTTCATGCTGGGGCTGGTTGTGTCATTGGCTTTACGGCTGATTTGGGGAATAAGGTCATTCCGAACATCGTTGGCGTTGACATTGGTTGCGGTATGCTGACCGTGGAACTGGGTAAAATTGACATTGATTTTGATTATCTTGATAAGGCTATCCGGGAAAATGTACCGAGTGGTCGTGAGGTGAACGAGACCCCTGTTTATCCTACCGAGGTAATTGAAAATCTTCGGTGCTACAAGGCACTCAAAGACCCGGAACGACTTGTTCGTTCCATCGGTTCTCTCGGAGGTGGAAACCATTTTATTGAGATTGACACAGATTCCGAAGGTGTGAAGTACCTCGTAATTCATACTGGTAGCCGCAATTTGGGAAAACAGGTTGCCGAATACTATCAGAATCTTGCCATTGAAACCATGCAAGGTAAGGACGAACTCATTGCTATGCAAGAGAAACTGATTGCCGACTATAAGGCGCAAGGGCGTAAAGCAGAGATTCAGAAAGCGATTGCCGAGCTTCATAGAAAGTTCTCCCCGAACCCTCTCGGGATTCCGAAGGAGCTGTGCTACCTCACTGGAAAGCACCGAGAAGATTATCTCCACGACATGAAAGCGTGTCAGCATTTTGCGGCAACCAACCGATATGAAATCGCAAATCGAATCGTCAGCATTTTGTTCGGAAGTGACATTGCCTACTGGGATTTGCCAATGTTCGAGACTGTTCATAACTACATTGAGTTCGGGACGAACATGGTTCGCAAGGGGGCTATCTCTGCGAAAGCTGGTGAAAAGCTCCTCATTCCTATCAATATGCGTGATGGTTGTATCATCGGTATCGGCAAGGGTAATGAGGATTGGAACTATTCAGCTCCTCATGGTGCTGGTCGAGTAATGAGCCGCAGTAAGGCGAAAGAGCTGGTTTCTCTCGAGGAGTATGAGGATTCCATGAAGGGTATCTTCACCACATCTGTTAGCCATTCCACCATTGATGAAAGTCCGATGGCTTACAAGACGATGGGGGAAATCATTGCCAATATTGCGGACACCGTAGAGGTCGTGAACATCATCAAGCCTGTGTACAATTTCAAGGCAAGCGAATAAGGAGGACATGGTTATGGATATGGTTTGCAAATGTGGTGGCAAGGAGTTCTTCACCGAGGAACACGGCAATCAGACCGGGCTTTACTGCTCCGCTTGTGGTAAGTGGCAGAAATGGCTCAAGAAGGACGAGATTCGACTTTTCAATCATGGTGTCAAGGTAGAGAACGCTTCTCTGCTGGAACGTCTCAAGGCTCGTATTGCCGAGAGCGCAATCAAGGTATCTACCGTCAAAGCTCCGCATACCTACATGAAAGCTGTCGGCACGAGGGAGCTTGAGAAGATTTTCGAGGAGGAGTTGGGAAATGAAGACACGAAATGACATACTTGCCGAATACGTCCGCAGTCGTTACCCCGAGATTGAGAAGACCTTCGACTTTGCCGCTTACTCTGCTGGTGTGGCTCTCAAAGAGTTCGGCAGATGTATCAAAGAAGCGTTTGGAGGTGCTGGTAAGGAGGTAGACGATGTTTGCGATTCAGAACATTAAGACCGGGAAGTTTTTGTACGGCACAGATTACCGATACCGTCCTCCTCACCAGCGTACCAGCAAGACGAAAATGCTCACTTACAGCTCTATCGCAGAAGCCGCACACGACTTTTGGGTTAAGAGGAACTGCGGCAAAGATTACAGAATCGTTGTGCTGAAATCGGTTGAGGTTAAGCGAGTGATTGACTACTACGAGAGCAAAAACTTCATTTAACACAAAGCGGATAAGTATTTATCAAAAATGACATTTACCAAACTATCTGAAAAGGATTGAAAAACAATCTTTTCATAAGAACGAGTTATTCTTATTATTACAGTAGTTAAAGTAGCTGTTCTCAAGGTATTGCGTGTAACTTCCTCTATATAGAAAATTCCCTATATATAGAAGTTATACGCAAAAACCGATTTTCAACTACTTCTACTACTGCAATAAGAATAATAAGGAAGGAGACTGAAATGGATATAGATAAACTGTTAGCAGACAGTTCCGGGGATTCCGAGGAGACTGTTGCGGCTAAGGAGACTGTTTCCAGCGAGGAGACTACGGTTGTCCCGACTGAGAATGACAAGCCTGTTAAGAAGACAAAGAAGAAAGGTAAGCCCCGAGGAGGTAATAACTGGTTGAAGCCGGAAAACATCGCTCCGGGGCTTGAAGCTGGTGATAACACGAAGTTCCTCTCCGTCAATATGGCGTTGATGAATATGCCGGACATTGACATGGAGAATCCGTTGGAGGTGCAACAGCGACTTTCCGACTATTTTGCTCTATATGCACAGTATGACATGAAGCCTACGGTTGTGGGTATGGCTATTGCGCTGAATGGACACAACAGACAGTGGCTTTATGCGATTACACATGATGTTGCGACAGGAGGTTCGGGATATAAGACTGCGTTGCCGCCGGAGGTGGCGGTCGTAATAAAAAAGGCGTACTTTTTGCTCGAAAATTTGTGGGAAAACTATATGCAAAGTGGCAAGGTCAACCCTGTTGCTGGTATCTTCCTCGGCAAGAACAACTATGGCTACCAAGACAAGACCGAGTACGTTCTCACACCGAACCAGCAGAACGACAACGACTATTCCGCTGATGAAATTCGAGAACGCTACATTGCAAGCGACCAACAGAAGCGACTTTCAGCAAGCAACTCTGACGAGGACACGAGCGACTAAGCAACTTTCGCCCACGCTCCGACTTTCCGACTATCAAAGCGACTTGCTCCGACTTGCGACTTTCCGACTATCGACTATGAAATTGCTCCGGGATTTCCCGGGGCTTTTTCTATGCAAAAATTCATGGAAATTTTCAGAAAATCAGCCGGACACGGCACTTACCTCTTTATATCTTTAGCGTATTAAAGCAAAATGCGCCCCGGGCGGCGTGGGTGAACGTGTCCGGCGGCGTTCCTTCTATATAATGCGAATTTTGTACCCCGGTATAATTCGCAATTTGTGAATTATAGTATTGACAATTCGTATAATAAGAATTAGAATAACAATAACAACACAAACAAGATAAACCGCCAACACGGAAAAGATAAAATTTTATCTGAAAAGTATTGACAAACAATCTTGAAAGTGTTATTGTATAGTCAAGGCAAGACAAGAAATAACACAAATAAGATTATATGGAGGTATTCAAAATGAAAAGATATGAATTAGCACCGAACGGAACACAAAAAAGTTTTTATGGAAAAGCCGTTGTTGAAATTGACAACGCCGGGAATGAAACGCTTTACAGCTACAACACCCCTATTATAAAGCGGCTTGTAAACGGTTCACTTGTTAAATTGTGGGGCGGTTGGAGTAACACCACCGGGAAACACATAAAAGCGTTTTGCGGTTTGAATAAAGCCGGGTTTATGGGGCTTGAACACGAAACAACGCCACAAGAAAAAAGCGGCGGCGTATAACGGTACACTTTACAGATAATAGAATGGAGGAAAAGAAAATGAAAGTTAAAACCACAAGAAAAGCTATTGTAAACGGTTCTTATAATGTTAAATGCGCCGGATATTGCGATTTGTCCTATTTGCTGAACAATCATTCACCCATTGCGTACACTTGCGGCGTGTATGGTTGGAATTTTGACGTTTACGAGGTTTACGGCGTTACAATTTGTACAGGTTATAGAAATATGCCGGGTGCAAGGCTTGAAAAAATCAGCGAATACGAGGAAAAAGCCCGGGCTATTTTGAGTTGGGAAGATAAACGCCCATTTGAAGAAAAGAAAATAGCCGTTGAAAACCTTTTGAAAGAATTTTGTAAATTGAATGGGGGCGTTATTTATGAATAAATACAGCTTTACGAACAACGGTAAAACGTGGGAACGTATCACGAAAAAGCAAGCCCGGGCGGCTTATAACAACGGTTTAACCGTTCTGTTTTGCCCGGTGAATATGCGCCCCTTTACGCCGTGGCATTTAGAAATTGACGTAAACAAGAATTTTGAAGGTTATAACGGCGTTACTTTTGAAAAAGCCGTGAACGCTTTTGAAAATTATAATTGCACCAACAACGAAACCGGGCGTTATACGGCGTTTTATATCCCGGTTGTAACGGTTGACAGATTCACCGGGGAAACGCCCACGGCGTACACGTTGGGAACGGTGAAACAATACGATTATAGCGTTATGGAGGGTTGAAAAATGAAACAATTTGAAAAGCTGTGCAACGAGTACAGAGAAAACAAAAGATTGATTGAAGAATTGCAAGCTATGAACGATTCTATAAAATCCGATATTCTTACAATCATGGGAAACGATGAAATGCACGTTGAAGGGGCAGCAAAAGCCACAAATAAAACGGTTGTGTCAAGTCGTTTTGATTCAACCGGATTCAAAAAAGAATACCCGGATTTATTCACCGAATACAGCCGGGAAACAAGTTATAAAAGATTTTGCGTACTGTAAAGGGGGTTATATTATGCGTAAAGTGTCCGCAACGGTTATTTATAAAGATAATACGCTTTATAATTTAACAGTCAATCATAAAGGGGTTTTAATTCCTTTAGTGGCGTACGATGAAACAAGCGTAAAACACCCATACGAAAAACGCACGTTTCAAACATTATATAAATCAATAGTAAACATACTGAAAAACAATAATTTCTATTGTGGTTATTATGAGCAATTCGGGCGGCGTTGGTATGATATTCAATTTATCAATTTAGAAAACCCGGTAAATATTGAAAAATTCGGAATGGAGGTATAGAAGATTGATATTATTATGTATTTTAATTTTTCCGTTCGTTGTGTTAGCTGATTTACTGAAAATGAATAAATAATTGTACAGCCCCGGTTATATGCCGGGGCTTTTTCGTGCGTGTACCGCCGCCCGGTAAACGTAAAACATAATCAAGAATAGCCGCCCGGGGTGAATGTGGCAAGCCTTGAACGCTTGTGAACGTGTCCCGGGCTTGTGTCGTTCGTGGGCGTGGGTGCATTGTGTCCGGCGTTCATTGTGTCCGGCGGCGTGGGTTGTTCGGTTGTTTGCATCGTTGTGTCAGGCTTGCGTTGTGGGGCTTTTGTGGGCGTTTCCCGGGGCTTTTGTTCGTTGGTGTATGTGTTTATATGGGTTCACCGTTTCCGGGGCTTGTGGCGGCGTTCTATGTGGTGTAGGGGTATACCCCCGGGGGATTGACAAGGGGCGAAACCGGGCAAGGGAGTACGCTGAATATTCTCAAAAAATAAAAAGACCCTATAAAGGATAATTTCTTATCCTATCAGTGTTGACAATCTCCCTTTCTCGTGCTATACTCGTATCACAAACAACAAACAGGAGGTCAAAAAATGGTTAAGAATAACATTGAAGTTGATGTAAAGGTGAAGCTCCTCGAAGCTGGGAAGACACAACAGCAGTTGGGTGAAGAAATCGGCACTACTGGACAGTACATCAACCGAGTTCTCAAGAAGAATGGTGGAATCGTGAACGATACCTTCGTGAAAATGATGGACGCTCTCGGTTATAACATCGTTCTCACCTACGAAAAGAAGGATTGAAGTAGTTAAAGTAGTTGAAAACAGCATTTTGCGTGTAACTTCCTCTTAGTACACGCATATATAGCAAAAGTTACCGCAATTTTTGATTTTCTACTACTTTTACTACTTGAGGAGGTGAATATCTCGTGAAAGCGATTGGTTATATCCGTGTATCTACGGAGGAACAGTCTGCGGACGATAAATACGGTATCGAGGTACAGAAACAAGCGATTTCTGATTATGCCAACAGGAATGATTTTGAAATCGTGTGCTGGCTGACCGATACAATCAGCGGTGCGAAGGACAACCGCCCGGAACTGGACAAGATTCTCTACAATGCAGACCAGCTCCCGGCACATGAAGCCGTGATTGTGTTCAAGAATGACCGTGTTGCTCGTGACACAAAATTGTATTTCTACTACTTCTACACGCTCGAGAAACGGAATGTGAAACTGCTCTCCACCGAGGAGCATTTCTCGGAGGGTGACGATTTCGCCAACATCTACCGTTCTCTGCTGATGTTCGTTGCGGAACAGGAACGAAAGAACATTGCACTGCGTACCGGGCGTGGGCGTTCTCTCAAGGCACAGTGCGGTGGGTATTCCGGCGGCAACAAGCCGTATGGTTATTACTGCGTGGACGGTATGCTCATGCAGAACCCGGAGGAACGCCCTATCGTGGAGACGGTATTCCGAGAGCATGACGAGAACCACACCTCTTTGCTGGACATTTGCGAGATTCTGTACGATGGTGGGTATCGAACCCGAAAAGGTAAGAGGTTTCAGCCGTCCACCATTCGAGGAATCCTATCTAACCGCCCCTTCTATGAGGGCAAGTACAAATATGGAGACATGGGCTGGGTGCAAGGCGTACACTCCCCGATTCTCCCATTGGAGGTGTAGAAATGAAGAAAATGCTAACTATTATGCTTGCCGGAGTGCTTATGCTGGCGGTCTCCGGGTGTGGAGCTGAACCGCAACACAAGGTCTCGTATGTCAGCGGAGAAAAGCTCACTGTCCTCGAGCAGTACGATTGTGTGGCGGTCTATACGCAGTACACCAACGACAGCTCCGAAACTGCTGTCCCGGCTGATGAAGTGTCGGTCAAGGCATTTCAGAACGGTGTCGAATTGTCACCGCTTGTCCCGACAGGTGATAGAACCAACGGCTATGTGCAGTGCGATTCCAATGTGCAGAGTGGCACGACTGCTGATGTGGTATGGCTGTTCGAGCTTGACGATGATTCTACCGTATCGGTGGAGCTGTCCGGCGGCGAGAAGGTCGAAATCCCATTGACAGAGGAATGAGCCTATGTGGGTGCTGGCAATATTGATATTTCCCTTTGCGGTACTCTATGAGATTGTAAAAATGAATGAGCAGTCTCACCACCGAGGGAAACGAAAACGAAGAAAAAGATTTTAATGACGAGGGTGCGTTATCGCACAGAGATTTAATTCTCTGAACGGTGACGCACTCTCTTTTTGTTTGGAGGTATTTATGAAAGAGCTACTTGAAAAAATTCTCGGGCAAATCAAAAAGACCCCGGAAGGGGTCAGAGCCTACGAGGATTTATACCATATCTGTCTCGAGACACAGAAGACAGACATTCCCCTATCTGTGGAGTATTTGAAAAAGCTGTCGGACATTATCGAGAATCGGATTCCGCAGTCTGAAACGGACAAGGAGCTTCGCTCTCTGTTCTTGCTTCACAAAAAGGTTCTACTTGCCGCCGCTCCGTTCGATTTTGAAAGCTATCTGCTCTATGTCGAATGGGAACGTGAGCCGGACAAGAAGTTCTATGTCCCTCGCCGTGAGGTCATGCACCCTGTCGTACAGGCAATGCAAGATTTGATTGACGATAGGCTGGATTTGCTGACGATTTCCATGCCGCCCGGTACTGGCAAGTCCACTCTCGGTATCTTCTTCCTGTCGTGGGTCATGGGTCGATTCCCGGATTCACAGTCCCTTGCTTCTGCTCACTCGGGTATGCTGACACGCTCCTTCTATGACGGTGTGTATCAGATTATCACCGACAGCGAGTATCTGTGGGCTGATGTGTTCCCGGGAGTAAAGCTGGCGGCAACGAACTCCAAGGAAGAAACCATCGACCTTCACAAGAAGCACCGATTCTCTACACTCACCTGTCGAGCAATCAACGCTTCACTGACTGGTGCTACCCGATGTGACAAAATCCTCTACGCCGATGACTTGTGTTCCGGCATTGAGGAAGCTATGAGTAAGGAGCGATTGGATAAGCTGTGGAGTGCCTACACCAATGACCTTAAATCTCGAAAAAAGGAAGGTGCGAAGGAAATCCATATCGCTACCCGATGGTCTGTCCATGATGTTATCGGTCGATTGGAGAATCAGTACGGTGGTGATTCTCGAGCGAAGTTCATTGTGCTTCCGGCACTGGACGCAGACGGTGAGAGTAATTTCAATTACACCTACGGTGTCGGATTCAGCCGCCACTATTTCGAGGATATGAGGAACAACCTTGATGAAGCGTCTTTCAAGGCTCTGTTTATGAATCAGCCTATCGAGCGTGAGGGTCTGCTCTACGATGTGGACGAACTGCGCCGCTACTTCGAGCTTCCGGCAGAAGACCCGGACGCTATTATCGGTATCTGCGATACCAAGGACAAGGGTTCTGACTACGCTTTCCTCCCGGCGGCGTATGTGTACGGTAATGACTACTACATTGACGATTGTGTCTGTGATAACAGCTTACCGAATATTGTTGACGCTCGATTGGTGGACATACTGCTCCGCTGTAAGGTCAAAATGTGCCGTTTCGAGAGCAATTCCGCTGGTGGTCGTGTTGCCGAAAAGGTGCAGAATGAGGTCAAGAAGCGTGGAGGTATCACTCGCATTACGACCAAGTTCACTACTGCCAATAAGGAGACAAAAATCATCGTCAACAGTGCATGGGTCAAAGAACACTGTCTGTTCAAAGACGATAGCCTGTATAAACGTCAGAGTGATTACGGTCGTATGATGGATATGCTCGGCTCTTACACTGTGGCTGGTAAAAACAAGCACGATGATGTTCCCGATGGTATGGCTATGCTGGCAGAGTTCGCACAAAGTCTGTCCGGCGCAAGAGTTGAGGTATTTCAGAGACCGTGGTAACACAGGTCGTATAAGTTATCCACACTTTCCACATAATTATCAATATATAGTGTGTTAGCGTATTGACTTCTACTATATCTTGTGGTATTATGATATGGTAAAAAGAACGAGTTTGAATGGGTGCATGATTGCACGAGGTAATTTAGACCTCAAGCAGTCATGCACCCATTTTTTGTATGCAGAAAGGAGGAAGGAACGTGGCACATCAAATTGACGAGAGCAAGCCGAAGTATCTAAGTCAGACACGATTTATGAGCGGTCGGCGCATTATCAAGACCAGCGTAACAGAAATCACTGACGAAAACGTGGTCGATGTTCTCCGTAAGGCTCTTGCTACTCACGATTTGAACCGCAGTGAGATTGACTACCTGTGGAAGTATTACCGTGGAGACCAGCCAATCAGAAACCGTGTCAAAGACGTTCGCCCCGAAATCTGCAATAAGATTACCGAAAATCGTGCAAACGAAATCGTGTCCTTCAAGGTTGGGTATCTGTGTGGCGAACCGATTCAGTACGTCAGCCGTAATGGTGGCGAGGAAATCGTAAAGCAGATTAACACCCTCAACGAGTATATGTTCGCAGAGGACAAAGCCGCTCAAGACCAAGAGCTTGTCGAATGGCAGATGATTTGTGGTACAGCGTTCCGTCTTGTCCTTCCCGATGAACCGGGTGAGGAAGACGAAGCTCCTTTTGAGCTTTACACTCTCGACCCGAGAGACACCTTCGTTGTGTATTCAAACGAAATCGGTAACAAGCCGCTGATGGCGGTTAAGTACAGCAAGGACGATAACGAGATTTTCCACTACTCGATTTACACCGAGAATCGCTATTACCTCGTGGACGGAGACATTTTGGTGGAATCCAAACCTCATGCCCTCGACATGATTCCGATTATCGAGTACCCGGGAAACAATGCTCGTCTCGGTTCTTTTGAGATTGTGCTTCCTCTACTGGACGCAATCAACAATGTGGAAAGCAACCGTATGGACGGTATGGAGCAGTTGGTACAGGCTTTTATCAAGTTCATTAACTGCGACATTACCAAGGAGGAATACGAGGAGTTCTTACAGCTCGGCGCAATCAAGGTGAAGTCCGTTGACGGACAAGCCGCTGATGTTGGTGTAGTCACCACAGAGCTGAATCAGACACAATCGCAGACCCTCAAGGACGATTACTACAACGCAATGCTCACTATTTGCGGTATGCCGAACCGTAACGGTGGTTCTTCCACGAGTGACACTGGTTCTGCCGTGTTGCTCCGTGATGGTTGGTCTGACGCAGAAGCTCGAGCAAAGGACAGTGAGAATGTCTTCAAGCGAGCAGAAAAGAAAATGCTCAAGCTGGTTCTTCGTATCTGTCGAGACCTCGGCGGTCTCACGCTCAAGTTGAGTGACATTGATATGAAGTTTACTCGCCGTAACTATGAAGCCATTCAGAGTAAATCTCAAGTCCTTATCTCCATGCTCCAAGAGCCTAAGATTCACCCACAGTTGGCGTTCCAGCATAGCGGAATGTTCTCTGACGCTGAATCTGCTTACACCATGAGCATGAAGTATTACGAGGAGCAACAGGAGAAAGCCGTTGAACTGGCTAAGAAGACCACTCCCGATGATTCCGGGGACGATGATAATAACCCGGACAATAACGATATTTAAGCGGTAAGCCGCTGTGAATATAGGCAGAGAAGCCTTAAATCGCAATAGTCAGAGAAGACTTAAACCGCAAACATTGTCACAGAAGACATTAAAAGACAGGAGGATTTCAACATGGCAAAGATTGACATTAGCAAGATTGACGGCTATGCCGACATGACCCCGGAACAGAAAATCGCCGCTCTTGAAGCATTTGAGACCGAAGACCCCGATTACAGCGGATATGTAAAGAAGGACATTTTCGATAAGACAGCTTCCGAGCTTGCGGCTAAGAAGAAGGAGCTGAATGAAAAGCTCACCGAGGACGAGCAGAAAAAGCAGAAGGAACAGGAGGAACGTGAGGAGTTGCAGTCCAAGTATGACAAACTGCTCCGTGAAAGCGAAGTTTCCAAGTTCAAGGCAAAGTTGCTCGGCATGGGTTACGAGGAGAAGCTGGCAGACGCTACCGCAGAAGCGATGGCTGATGGCGATACCGAGAAGGTCTTCGCCAATCAGAAGAAACATCTTGAGAATGTCGAGAAGAAGGTTCGTGCGGAAGCCCTTAAAGATACACCGAAACCGACCCCGGACGGAGATTCCAAGACTATGACACTTGAGAAGCTCCGCAAAATGTCTCCACAGGAGCGTTATGACTATTCTGTGAAGAATCCCGAGGACTACAAAGCCCTCTACACCAATAACGATACAGGAGGTAATGAGTAATGGCTCATAAGATTTATGACAATTTCTATCTCTCCAACGAGGTAGAAGACCAGTTCAATTCCCACCTCGATTTACAGCAGTTCTGTACTGTTGATAACTCTCTCGTGGGTACTGCTGGTATGAAGCGCAAGATTAACGTCTACAAGGCTACCGCTGGTACGGAGAAGCTGAAAATGGGCGAAGGTAACACCAAGAGCATTGAGGTTTCTTTCACCCCGGAGGAGTACGAGATTCAGCTCGCACAGAACAAGTTCCAGTATTATGACGAACAGGAAATGACCGACCCTATGCTCGTTCCTGTCGGCACTCGTCACATGGGTACTGATATGTTCAATACCGTAAACGGCGATGTGTATGGCGAGTTCAAGAAGGCTACCATGGTCGTTCCTACTGCGAAGATTGACTTCGCCGCATTTGTGGACGCTGTTGCCAATCTGAACATCGAAAGCACTGACAATCAGCCGGAGAAGGTTGCTCCGCAGACTTTCGCTTTCGTACACCCGGGCGATACTGCCGAGCTTCGTAAGAACCTCGCAGAAGACCTCAAGTATGTGGAAGCGTTCGCTCGTGCTGGCTACATCGGTACTGTTGGCGGCGTGAACATCTACACCAAGAAGGACGCTACGAAGGGTACTATCGTGGTTGCCACTCGACAGGCAGTTACCATCTTCAATAAGAAGGGTGTCGAGGTTGAGACTGACCGTAACGGCGATATTCGTCAGAACACGATTTGGTCTCGTAAGTATTACCTTGCGGCTCTGACTGACGCTACCAAGGCAGTCAAGATTTTCAAGGGTACTGCTACTGCCACTGCGGACACTACGGTTTCAGAGGGCAAGGTTTACTACGCTAAGACCGACAACGGCTATATCGTTGGTAAGCCTAAGACCAACCCGAAGACCGAAGGTTTCTACGAGATTGCCTAAGTAAAGGAGGTGGACAACATGACCGAGGAAGAAAAGCTGATTGCTCTCAAGGCGATGGTCGGTGGTTCGGACAGTGACGAAGTGCTGTCCACCTATCTCAAACTGGCTGGTCGTAAAATTATCAATCGAGCATATCCGTATGATTCCAGTGTGACGGAAGTTCCGGCACAGTACGACACTCTCCAATGCGAGATTGCCGCTTGTATGCTGAACAAGCGTGGTGCGGAGGGTCAGACTTCTCATTCCGAGAACGGTATCTCCCGAAGCTATGAAAATGCTGATATTCCGTCCTCAATGCTCAAGGTGGTTACTCCTCATGTGGGGGTGATTAAATGAGAATGATGGAACGAAACAAGAGCAAATTCTTCTACGCTCTGTACAAAGAGAAAGTCCCTAAGACGGACGAATACGGAAATGTTACAGGGGAATATGAAATCATTCGAGACAACCCGGTAGAGTTCTTCGCTAATATCTCTGCCGCCAAGGGTGAAACAAGCACCCGACAGTTCGGAGAAAGCGAAAGCTATGACAAGGTAATTGTCATGGGGACGGACGCTCCCCCTATTGACGAGTACACAGTGCTATGGGTCGATAAAACGCCACAGGTTGATGAAACCGGGGCTTTGGTTGCAAATGATGATGGTGAGGTCATTACTCCTCACGATTATATCGTTAAGAAGGTAGCCAAGAGCTTGAACAGCGTGTCGGTTGCGATAAGCAAGGTGACTGTCAGTGGGTAGAAAAGTTATCTCATTCGGATTGTCAACGAGTGAAATCAACCGAGCTATGAAAGAGCTGGCTGATTACAAACAAGAAATCCTTAGAAAAACAGAACTCCTCCGAGAGAAAGTAGCCGAACGGCTGGCTGATGAAGCGAAAAGCGGATTCAGCGGTGCAATCGTTGACGAGCTGATTCTCAAAGGAGGGCAAACTTCTCCACGATACGCACAAGTCGATGTGTCGGTTGACAATCGAGGGTCGGTTACTGTCGTTGTCGCAAGTGGTGAAGACGCTGTGTGGGTTGAGTTTGGTGCTGGTGTCTATCATAATGGCTCTCCCGGTTCGTCCCCTCACCCTCACGGTGCGGAACTGGGAATGACAATCGGTGGATTCGGTAAGGGTAACGGCAAGAAAGAGGTTTGGGGATTCTACGAAAATGGCGAATTGAAGCTGTCTCGTGGTACTCCGGCTCGTATGCCGATGGCTCTTGCAATCACCACCGTTTGTAATGATATTCAGTCTATCGCAAAGGAGGTGTTCGGGTGATTGACATTGAGACAGAGGTATTCAGTATCGTGTCCGTAGAGGTGCGAAAGAAATACCCGAAAATCTATATGACTGGCGAATATGTCAAGTCTCCACCTTCCTTCCCTTGTGTCTCTCTCATTGAGACAGACAATCAAGTTTATCGAAACACTCGAGATTCCGGGTGTATCGAAAACCACGCACAGGTGCTTTACGAGGTCAATGTCTACTCTAACAAAACGAGTGGTAAGAAGACTGAATGTAAAGCAATCATCGCTCTCATTGATTCCAAGATGGAAGCACTCGGTTTCACACGAACCCTTATGAACCCTGTTCCCAACGAGGAAGACGCAACGGTTTACAGAATGGTAGCTCGATACAGGGCTATCGTCTCTAAAAACAAAACTATTTATAGGAGGTAAACAAACATGGCTATTAGCACTTACAAGATTTTTCTCATGCAGAAGAACACTTCCGCATGGGAGAAGCTGATTGACATTAAGGAGTTTCCCGACCTCGGCGGTGCGCCGGAAATGTTGGAAACTACTACTCTGTCTGACAAAATGCAGACCTACATTCCGGGTATTCAGTCCCTCGATTCTCTTGAGTTCACTGCGAACTACACTCTCGAGGAGTACAAGAAGCTGAAAGCGATGGAAGGTACGGAGAAGGAGTTCGCCGTTTGGTTCGGTGGTACGGAAGCTGGCGATACCGTCACTCCTACTGGTGACAGCGGTAAGTTCAAGTTCAAAGGCTCTCTGTCTGTTTATGCTAACGGCGGCGGCACGAATGAGGTTGTCGAAATGACTATCACTATCGCTCCGTCTACTGTTATCAGCATGGACGCAGAGTAAGGAAAAATAAGGAGGATAAATCATCATGGCAAAGCAGTTGAAATTCACTTTCAAGGATAAAGAATATGTCCTTGAGTTCACTCGCAGAACGGTTACGGAAATGGAGAAGAAGGGCTTCGTTGCGGCAGAGGTCGAGAACAAGCCTATGTCCACTCTCCCGGCACTGTTTGAAGGTGCGTTCCTCGCACATCATCGTTTCGAGAAGAAGGAAGTTATCAACGAAATCTTCTCCCACATGACGAATAAGGAGGAGCTTATCGGTAAGCTGGCAGAAATGTACAACGAGCCGATTATGGCACTGGTCGAAGAACCCGAGGAATCTGAGGGAAACGTAAGCTGGACAGCGAGTTGGTAAGTGATTCGCTGTTGACAGATGAATCCGCTAACAAGGGGAGCGAGCGTGAGAATCGCTCTGCTCCCCCTTCTTATTCGGAGATTTTTCTCGCAAAGTTCCCCTATTACTTATCAATAGGCATGACGGAAGAACAATACTGGGATAGAGATTCCACTCTCGTGAAGTCCTACCGCAAAGCGGAGGAGCTTCGCAAAGAGAGGGTCAATCAAGAAATGTGGTTACAGGGTATGTATATCTATGACGCTATTTCTCGTCTGTCTCCGATTCTTCGTGCTTTCGCCAAAAAGGGAACTAAAGCCCAACCTTATGTTGAGGAAGCATACCCCATCAATAAAAAGACGGTAGAGGAAGCAGAACTCAAGAAGGAAAAGGCTAAGTCTGAAAAGGGTCTGCGCTATATGCAAGCGTATATGGTACAGGCAAATAAGCAGTTACAAGAAAGGAAGTGAGTTTTATGCCTACTACAATCGAACAACTCGAATTGGAAGTTCAGTCGAGTTCCACCTCGGCTGTCGCTGGTATAGACGCTCTTTCCGCTTCTTTGTCCAAACTCAAAAATGCAGTTAGGGGCGGTGTCGGATTAACAAGCGTTGCAAATCAAGTACGCAATCTCGATACCGCCCTTAAAAGCATGGATAGTTCCGGGGCAGACAAGATTGACAAGCTCGCTTCCAGTTTGGAAAAACTGAAAGGTCTCGGCAGTCTCAAGATTTCGTCTTCCATCGGAAATCAGCTCCATAACATCGGTAGTGCCGCCGCTTCCCTCACTGGTGTAGATTTCAGTGCTATGGAGAAGCTGGGTACAGCACTTCAACCGCTGAACAATCTGAACGCTTCCGGGCTAAAGTCCACTATCAATGCGCTCAATAAGTTACCGAAGCTGGCAGACACCCTCGATAACATGGATATGACTAAGTTCACCAGTCAGATTCAGCAGTTGTCTACGGCTCTTGCTCCGCTGACAAATCAGCTTAATGCGGTGACTGCGGCGTTCAATCGTCTTCCTACGAACATTCAGAGAGCTATTACCGTTACAAATAGAATCTCGCAAGAGAACAATAAGGCGGCAAATAGTTACATGAATCTGTATGCCAAAATCAAAATGGCTATGGGTGTTGTTCGTACTGGTGCGAGACTAATCGCTTCGTGGATAACACAATCCAACCAATATATCGAGGACTTGAACTTGTTTACCGCTTCTATGGGTAAATATGCAGAGGAAGCACAGAACTACGCAGAAGCAGTCAGTGAAGCTCTCGGTATCGACCCGGGTGAGTTCATGCGAAATCAAGGTGTGTTCAACACCATCATTAGCGGTTTCGGTGTGGCGAGCGATAAAGCGTACCTTATGTCCAAGAACCTCACACAGCTCGGCTACGACATTTCTTCGTTCTTCAACATTTCGTTTGAGGACGCAATGCAGAAGTTACAGTCGGGTATCTCGGGTGAGCTTGAGCCACTTCGTAGACTGGGTTACGACCTGTCTGTTGCAAGACTGCAAGAGGAAGCTCTTGCTCTCGGTATCGAGAAAAAGGTCTCTGCTATGACACAGGCTGAAAAGTCGCAGTTGCGTTACTACGCAATTATGACACAGGTAACTACCGCTCAAGGTGATATGGCTCGTACTCTGAACGCTCCGGCTAACCAGCTTCGTGTTTTACAGGCACAGGTTACGCAGTGTGCAAGAGCTTTGGGTAATATCTTTATCCCGGCTCTGAACGCAGTATTACCGTATGCAATCGCTTTGGCGAAGATTGTCCGTATGCTGGCAAACTCTATCGCAAGTCTGTTCGGATTCAAACTCCCGGAGGTAGATTATTCCGGCATTTCTGCTGGTGCTTCTGCGGTTGGCGATTTGGCTGACAACGCTGGGAACGCTTCTGATGGACTGGGTAAAGCCGGGAAAGCGGCTAAGAAGCTGAAAAATGCTCTGCTCGGTATTGACGAGCTGAACGTCCTGTCTAAAGACGATAGTTCCAGCGGAAGCGGTAGCGGCTCGGGTGCTGGTATCGGTGGTGGGGATTTAGGCATTGACCTTCCTACCTACGATTTCCTCGGTGGCGCAATCACTTCCAAGGTTGACGAAATCGTTCAGATGATTAAGGACGCTATGTGGGAAATCACGGCAGTTATCAGCGGATTCTTACTGGCAATCGGTACTATCCTCGTTGTCACAGGTGCAAACATTCCTCTCGGTCTCGGTCTTATGGCTGTTGGTGCTGTCGGTTTGGCGGCTTCGGTAATGGCGAACTGGAACGGAATGTCGGAACGATTGGCGAAGGTTCTCACCCTCGTTACCGGGGTACTGGGTGGCTTCCTGTTGGCTATCGGTGCTTTCCTTGTATTTTCGGGTGTCAATGTACCGCTCGGTGCTGGTCTCATGGTGGCTGGTGCGGCGGCTCTCGGTACTGCGGCTGTAATTAACTGGAAGTTCCTCAACGGAGACCTGTCGAACGCTCTGTCCATTCTCACGGCAATCGTGAGCGGTGCGTTGCTGGCTATGGGTGCATTGTTCGCCTTTACTGGCGTTGATGTTCCTCTCGGTATCGCATTGATGGCGGCTGGTGCTGTCGGCATGGTTACAGCAATCGGTCTTAACTGGGATTCGATGTCCGACCCTCTCCGTAGGACAATCGGTATGCTCGAAACCATTGTTGGAGGTGCATTACTGACATTCGGTGCAATCCTCGCTCTGACTGGTGCAAACATTCCTCTCGGTGTTGCGATGATTGCCGCTGGTGCTGTTTCTGTCGCTTCGGCAGTAGCCTTGAACTGGAACTCCTTAACAGGTGATGTTCAAGAATCCGTACTAAGCATTGTGGCTATCGTGAGCGGTGCTTTAATCGGTGTCGGTGCAATCCTCGCTCTGACAGGGGTTGCAACCGGGCTGGGTATTGCGATGATTGCCGCTGGTGCTGTCGGTCTTGCCGCAACGGTCGGTTTGAATTGGAATAGTATGCCGGACAGTATCAGAAAGGTTACTACGAAGATTCTTCTCATTGCTGGTGCGGCTTCCATCGCCATAGGTATGATTCTTGCTTTCACAGGAGTTGCAACTCCTCTCGGCGTAGGTCTTATCCTTGCTGGTGCGGCGGCTCTCGGTACGGCGGTGGCTCTTAACTGGGACACTTTGACAAACAAGCTAAAGGGCGTAACTACTAAAATACTTGCTATCGCTGGTGCGGCGGCTCTTGCAATCGGTATTATCCTGTGCTTCACCGGGGTTGGTATTCCTCTCGGTGTTGGATTGATATTATCGGGTGCGGCGGCTCTCGGTACAGCAGTAGCTATTAACTGGGAAACCATCAAAGAAAAAATCAAGGGAGTTTTCACCAAGATTAAATCAATGGCTGGTTCTCTCGGCAAACTCGCTATCGGTCTCATGTTGTGTCTGACAGGTGTTGGTATTCCTCTCGGTCTTGCTCTCATTGCCGATGGAGTTAAAGACTTCGCTACTGGAAAACCTGTTAGCTGGGGTTCGATGGTGAGCGGAATTAAGGAAGCTCTCGGAAATATATCTAACGAGTGGAACAAATTCAAAAAGAAGGTTAAGAACAGCAAACCTGTTCAATTCCTTGCCGAAGTAAAGAACAATGCTTCGGAATGGTGGGACAACGTAAAGGATTGGTGGTCTGACAAAACGAAAGACGGTCTCTCTCTTGAAACTGGCGTGAAGCTCGTAAAAGATGGCTGGTCTTCTGTGAAGAACTGGATTGGTAACATTCCGGCTGTGAAACAGGGTGTCGGGCTTCTGAAATCCGGCTGGTCTACCGTGAAAAATTGGATAGGCAACATTCCTACCGTAGACCAAGCTGTCGCACTTGCAAAGAGCGGCTGGCAGACGGTCAAGGGTTGGATTGGCAATATCCCGGGAGTATCGCAAGCAGTAAGCCTTGCGAAATCCGGCTGGAACTCTGTAAGAGAGTGGGTCGGCAATATCCCGGTTGTCAGTCAAGGAATCTCGTTGCTGAAATCCGGCTGGACAACGGTTAAAAACTGGGTCGGTAATATCCCTACTCTGTCTCAAGCAATCAATCTCGTTAAGAGCGGCTGGCAGACAGTAAAGGGTTGGATTGGTAACATTCCTACTCTGTCCCAAGCAATCAGCCTTATCAAGAGTGGCTGGACTACGGTTAAGAATTGGATTGGAAATATCCCGGTTCTTTCTCAAGGTATCAGCTTACTCAAGTCGGGTTGGACTACGGTTAAAAACTGGATTGGTAACATTCCTACGCTTTCGCAAGGAATCTCGTTGCTGAAATCCGGCTGGTCTACCGTAAAGAATTGGATTGGTAGTCTTCCTGTTATCGCTCAAGGTATTTCGCTTTTCAAGTCCGGGTGGACAACGATTAAGAACTGGATTGGTAGCCACACCGTAGGTGTCGGTATCTCTCTATGGAAAAACGGTTGGAGGTCTATCTCGAGCTTCGTTGGTACTTCGGTATCTGTCGGTATCTCGCTTTTCAAATCCGGCTGGACTTCTATTAAGAAGTTCTTCGGACTGGCGAACGGCGGTATCGTTGGTGCAAACGGCGGCGTGAAGATGTTCGCTTCCGGCGGTATCATCACTCCGAATATGTGGAAAGCAATGCCGAAATATGCTGGCGGCACGAACCGAGCGCATGGCTCTATGTTCGTTGCTGGTGAGAGCGGCGCAGAGTTGGTAGGTCATGTGAATGGTACTACCGAGGTACTGAACCGATTCCAGCTTGCTCAAGTAATGCACAGCTCCATCGTGAGCGGCATGGCTCAATTCTCCGGGTACTGGCAGTCCATGTCTCGAGACATTGTGACTTGTGCGAACGGTATTATCAATGCCGTTGTCGTAAGTACCGCCGGAATCAACGACAACCTCGTGCTGGCTTCGGCAAGCGGTTATGACCCTTATAACACGCTGGCACAGACGGTGTACGAAGATTCCAAGAAATCCTATGACGGTGCATATTCCGATGATTCGTGGTCTCGCAATATGCGTGAGTTCTACCACGAGTATGTCGAGCCTACTCTCAAGGAAATCGCTACCGATACTAAGAGACAAGCAGACAAGAAGGAACAGACCATCGTAAAGGTCGGCAACCGTACAATCAATGACGCTGTTACCACGCAGAAGGAAGCGAACGGTTTCAGCTTTACCGAGTAAAGGAGGTGTGTAGCGATGGCATATTTAGCGATAAATGGTTATGAGCTACCACCTTGCAAACGAGGTGTGAGCGTGGTCGTAACCACCGTGGTTGACAGCGGACGAGACGCTAACGGTGCTGTTGTGGGTCAAAGAGTTGGACGAGACCAGTACAAGATAGATGGGCTTGAGTGGGCGTGGCTCACTGCGGCTCAATGGGAACGGATTCTCTCTATCTTGAGCAATTTCTTCGTCTATGTCGAATTTAATGACCCAGTAACAAACAAACGCAAAACCGTAAGAATGTACTGCGGAGACCGTACAGGAGAACCCTACTGGGTTACAGAAGACGGTACTCCAACACATTATCGGAATTGCAAGGTAAATCTTATCGACACTGGTGAGTAAAGGAGGGGTTCTATGCAGAAAGTATCGAAAGCATACAAGGAAAGCATGAAGTCCTCTCTCCGTGAGAGAGCATACATTATGATTTCTTTCGGACTTGTGAACCAAGAAGCACAGGCGAAAGCTACGGTCGATAATGGCAGTTATGCCTACTACTCGAACAAGGACAATATCTTCGGAGAGCATATTGATGATACAGTCTATGCCACTCTCGAGGAGGAGTTCACGAAAGTAGATGGCTCTATGTTCTTTCTCCCTCGGGCTACCGAGGGAGGGAGATACTATGATACCGGGATTGTCTCGGACAAGCTGGTTTCCGAAGCTCGATGTGAAGTGGTTATCAGCTTGAACACAATCGCAACGGATTTCAAGGGTCTCACGATTAACTTCGGTGAGAATTACCCAGTCGATTTCGATATTGTCGGAAGTACCGGGCAGACCATTGAGTTTAGAGGGAATACGAAATCAAAGTGGAGTACCGAGGAAGTATTGGAAAATACAACCTATATCAAGTTGGTGTTCTACAAGATGAAGAACCCTCAAAGCCGTTTGCGTATCTACTCTATCATGTTTGGTTACGGACTTGTGTATTACAACGATTCTGTTATGAGTTCTTCTCTTGACAGTTATGTTTCCCCTATCGGGGCTGATGTTCCGCAGTTCGATTTTTCGGTAACGCTGAAAAACTACGACCACTACTTCAATGTGGATAACCCGAACTCGGCTATCAACTACCTCGAGACAGGACAGGAAATGGATATTATGTACGGTTATCAGACCCCGGGTTCTGACACTATCGAGTGGATTCAAGGAAACCACCTGTGGTGTTCTGAATGGGAAAGTGACGATAACACGGCTACAATCCGTTGCCAAGACATTTTCCGCAACATGGACGGTGAGTATGTGAAGGGTCTGTATAGTGCCGCTGGTAAGAGCTACTACGCACTGGCAGAGGAGATTTTGAAGGACGCTGGTATTTCCGAGTATTACATCGACCCACGTTTGAAGAAGCTCTACTCTAACAACCCGATTCCGAGAGTGAAATACAAAGAAGCATTGCAGATTATCGCAAATGCCTGTCGATGTGTTCTCACCCAGTCTCGAGATGGCAAGGTTCAAATCAAGTCGAATTTCATGCCGAGTGCTTCCATCGCAACCAACGGCGAGGAGACCTACTCCAATGCCGCAAACGTGCTGACGGACACACCAAAGGTTGAATACGCAACCCTCGCCGGGAATTATACCCCTACCGATGGTACGATGTTCTTCCTTCCGAGAAATGGCAAAGCGGCTCTGACAACCGGGTATGTCTCGAAGGAAATATCCGGGGCAAACGGAACATTCACAAAGAATCCCATCGTTACTATCACGATGGAAGCGATTCGAGCTTATTACGGTTTGAAGCTGGTTTTCGGTACAGCTCTCCCGGCGGCGTTCACAATCAGAACGTACAAGGGTGGCGAGCCTGTAAATGAATACCCGGTTGAAAAAGACGAAATCAGCACTACTTCAATTATTCTTCGAGATTTCGATGATTTCGATGTGATGAAGATTGAGTTCACCAAAACCGCAGAACCGTACAACCGTATCGTGCTGAACTATTTCAGTTTGAGCGATGTTGTGGATTTCACCATGAATCGCCGGGACATGACCTCCTCCCCGAAAGCTATCAAACAGGAGCTTATCAAAGAGGTTATCGTCCCATGTTACACCTACCAAGAGAATAATCGAGAAGAAAACCTTGTCTATGAGGACATAGATGTGGTCGCTGGTGAGGTCGAGACCTATTACATTCAAGACCCTTCCTATGGCTACAAGGTAAAGCTCGATGAAGTCGAAGGTAAGGCAACCGTAGTGGCATGGGGTAACTACTTCGTTACCATCAAATTCAATGTCACTGGCTCGTTTAAGCTCGAGGTACAGGGCTATCGGTACAAAATCGTTGAGAAATACGCTACGGTATCTCTCAATGCTCGTGGTAAGACAGTCAAATGGAAGAATCCTCTGATAAGTAATACCACGATGGCGAATGAGCTTGCCGCATGGCTGGCTGATTACTATACAGCCGGAATCGAGTATGAATACGATACTCGAGGAAATCCCGAGCTGGACGCTACCGATATTGTGTACCAAGAAAACGAGTTCCACGATGGTATGAGGGTAAACATCTACCGTCACACTGTCAATTTCAAGCAAGCATTTTCGGGTCGAGTAACCGCCCGAAGGATTGGAGGTTAAAATGTCGTGGTCTACACCGAAAACCGATTGGAACGGCGAGACTGTCGATGGTGTTTATACCGGGGACAGATTCAACGCCGTGGACTTCAATCGAATTAAGAACAACCTCGAATACCTCCGTGAGTTGGCTATCAAGATGTATGACGAGTTCGCTATTCAGTCTGTCGGAAGCGATAAGACCGTAAAGGACTACTTCTATGCTGATGAAATCAATGCACTGGAAGCGAACCTCGTCACCATCAATACCCACAGTCTCAAGAGGTCTTACGGAACTGCTCCTACCTATGCCGCCAATGGTAATACGATGGATTTCAAAGAACTCAATCGTTTGGAGGGAGCAATCCTTGACCTTTACGACAGGCTCACCAATGAGAGTGAGGGAAGGAGAACATTCACATGGAATTTTGGTATGAAGGGAGGGTTATAAATGGCGTGGAAATTACTTCCTACTGATTATACGGACGCTGTTTGGAGTGGTCTCAAACGATACACACAGGTCGATAACTCCGATGGTACGGTATCGTTCAACGATGTTACGACCTACACCAATAAGGAGAAATCCTTCTTCGGTGCAAAAGACGCTAACCGTATGAACGAAGCTCTGAACTACATCATGTCTATGCTGGAAAACGGTACGAACTTGTATGAGGAGTTTCAGACCTACTTCACCACGCAGAAGGAGCTTTTCAAAAGCTCGGGTGATAGTTCTTATCAAGAGCTGACCCAGTATTTCGTCAACCTCAAGGCACAGGGCGATTCGTCTTTGGCACAAATCGAAAAGACCTATGAGGAACACATGACTACCTACGAGGGCGAGCAGACTGCGGCATTTAACACATGGTTTGCTGGTATCAAAGGTAAGCTGAACGAGGATATTGCCGGAAGTCTGCAAAATCAGATTACCGAAGTAGACGAGCGTTTGGCGGCACTGGAACACATGACCTTGAAGAACCTTTTCACTGTACCTGTTGCGATTGACAACACTGGTACTACGCTTCTTGCTGACGATTTGGGTAATGCAATCGTGGCAGATTGGAAATATAAGGAGGAATAAAAATGAGTGCAATCAGTATTGAAACCAAGAAAGTGACGGAACTCACGGCGTTCACCACACCGACCGATTCGTGTCTGATTCCGATTCACGATGGCACAGGCTTGAAGAAAATCACCTTTGCCAATTTCAGAGACAAGGCGGTTGAGGGTACGGAAGCGAAAATCGCTCCTCTGCTCTTTAACAACGCCGGGGCGCACAATGCAATTTACCGTGGTAAGTCGCTGGGTAGCACCGTGACTACCGCCCAGTATGCTGCTATCAAAGCTGGTACTTTCGATGATTTGTACATCGGTGATTACTGGACTATCGGTGGTGTCAACTACCGTATTGCGGCGTTCGATTACTACCTCAACAGTGGTGATACGAGCTGTACTACCCACCATGTAGTTATCGTGCCGGACACTTGCCTGTACAACGCACAAATGCACAACACAAGCTCCGGCGGTTGGGAAAGCGGTGCGGCGAACACTACGGCTGGCGGCTATGTCGGCTCGGATATGTACAAGAGCAATCTCGAACAGGCTAAGACCACTATCAAGAGTGCGTTCAGCGGTCATGTTCTGAAACACAGAATCTATCTGACGAACGCTGTTGCGAATGGTCGTGCTTCCGGCGGCGCATGGTGCGATTCCGAAGTTGACCTCATGTGCGAGCAGATGGTCTACGGCAGTGGTATTTTCTCTCCTGTTTCTGACGGTAGCAATGTCCCGGCTAACTACCGTGTAGAGAAATCCCAGTTGCCGTTATTCCAGCACGAGCCGAGCAGAATTTGTAACCGTGCGACATGGTGGTTGAGAGACGTTATTACCGCTTCCTCTTTCGCCTTTGTCAACTACAACGGTTCTGCGGACTACATCGACGCTTCCTATTCTCTTGGCGTTCGCCCGGCTTTCTGTATATCTTAAATCTGCGCCCCCTTGTGGGGCGCACAAGGAGGTTTATTAACAAGTGTCTGTATTGAAATCGAAACGAAAACCGTCACAGTTTGAGGTATTTCACCACCTCAATAAAATGCGTAAGGAGGTCACGGATTTACTGCTCCGTGATTTCGGGTACGACCTCGACAAAGCCGTGAAGAAAGTCGAAACGACCTTCGGCGGCAGACCGTATGAGGAGTTATCACCCGATGAAAAAGTCCGATATGAAAAGCTCATGGAAAAGAACACTGCGTTTGCAGAATGGTTCATCGCAGACGAGCGAAAAGTGATTGTTGATTGTTTGCGTAGTATCACCGAGGAGGTATATGTTGCAAACAGCATTTACCCAACCTACCGGGAAGAACTGATTGAGCGTAGAGTTCACCAAGACCGAGCAGTTGGACAGTGTTATAGGCTCACACAGGAATTGCAGTATGCTATCGAGACCCTTCCTGTCGATGTGAACAAGTACCTTCGTTTCGCTGAAATGATACAGACAGAAATAAACCTTCTTAAAGGTTGGAGAAAGTCTGATAACAAGTTCAAGTCGGCTCTCCAAGAGGGTAATCTCTGATTCCGCTTCCAATTTCGCCAATGTCAACAACAACGGTAATGCGAACTACAACAACGCTTCCAATTCTAATGGCGTTCGCCCGGATTTCGATTCTGTGATTGAGTAGCCTATCGAGCGTTTCACAGACAGAGAAAGGAGAGATTATCCTTCCGTATGGTAAATACTAAATGCGACACCTCCTATTACGATAGCCGAGGTTATCAGCGCAAGATATTTGATGGAAATGTTCTTTACGAAAGTAAAGCTAAAGCAATGAAAGGTAGTGATTGGAAACCACAGGTACAGAGGTTTAACATGACCTATCTGTTGGAGTTATCGAAAATGCAACGAGACCTTGAGAACATGGAGTATGAGTTCTTACCAACTACAAACTTCACCTTGCGTGAACGAGGAAAGCTCCGGCGTATTACAGGCGAACAGGTTCAAGACAGAATCGTGAAACACGCTCTCTGTGATGAGGTTTTGAATCCTCTGATTGAACCACACCTCATTTATGACAATGGAGCAAGCGTTGTCGGAAAAGGTATCGCTTTCACTCGTAAGAGGTTGCTCACCCACCTTCGGAAATATTATGCACAGCATGGTAGTAACGAAGGGTACATTCTTCTGATAGACTTCTCGAAATACTACGACAATATCAGACATGATGTGTTGTTGAAGTTGTTTGAGCAGTATGTCGATGATGAACACGCCCTATGGCTTCTGCGGAAGACCGTAGAACGCTCAAGGATTGATGTATCGTACATGAGTGATGAAGAATATGAACACTGTCTCGACAAGTTGTTTGATTCTCTCCTCTATCAGTATATGAACCCGAAGCTGTTCACAGGCGAAAAGTTCATGGGAAAGCACCTCAACATCGGAGACCAAGTGGCACAGACCGCCGGAATCTCTTACCGAATACGAATTGATAACTATGTCAAAATCGTTCGAGGTGTGAAATTCTACGCTGGCTACATGGACGATAGTTATGCTATCCACGAGAGCAAAGAGTTCTTACAGGAGCTTCTTGAGGACATTATCGAGATAGCGAACGAACTCGGAATCACGGTCAATACCCGGAAGACGAGAATCTGTAAGCTCTCCGAGCATTGGCGATTTCTTCAAGTTCAATACTCTCTAACGGACACCGGGAGGGTGATTCAGAAAATCAATCCCAAACGACTTACCGCAATGAGACGGAAAATGAAGAAACTCGCTCCGAAGCTAACAGAAAAGGAGTTTACGGACTTCTATAAGAGTTGGTTTAAGAATCATTACAAAATAATGAGTAAGAAACAACGAAGTAACATGGACACCCTATTCAATCAATTAAAGGAGGTAACGAAATGTACACTATCACCCTTGCCAATGGCAAAAAGCTGACCGGGCTGGATATGAACGGCACGAACTATGTCAGCAAAGAAAAGGTTGACGAGACTATTTTCAAGGATAATCTCTCTACTATGAAGGTCTCCGATGGGGAGACAGAGACTACCTATACTGATATGGCCTTCATTCAGCAGATGGAATGGGCTGACGGCACTTTCTATCTTGCGTTCCGTGAGAAGACCAAGGAGGAGAAGCTGGTAGCCGCTCTCAACGCAACCTCTAATAGTGTAACCGATGTACAGGTGGCACTTGCGGAAGTATACGAAATGGTTTTAGGAGGTAAATAACTATGGCTAAGATTTACGTTGCATTGATTCGCAAGGGTCTCAAGACCATTAACGATGTACCCGAACAGCTCCGAGAGGAAGTCAAGAAGCTGTTGGAGGAATAATCATGCTGTGGCGCATTATGCTATGGCTCAACAGGAAGGAGGTGGATAATATGGCAGTTATCTATGTGGCACTCATTGTCAAGGGTAAGCGTACTTATGCAAGCGTTCCGGATGTTCTCAAGGAACAGGTTAAGGAAATGCTCATTGACCTTGAGCTGGAAGACCTTATCACGGAATAAGGCGGCATGAGGGAGGGTCGCTCCCGGCTCTCCCTCACATTCTAAAAGAGGAGGACAAGAAATGTGAACATTGAGTTCAATCAGATTCTTACCTTCGTCTCCGTTGTTGCCGCCGTGTACTTTGCTTTCAAAAGCAATAGTCGAGCCAATAATGACGAGGTGAGCAAGAAAGCACAGGTTGACGCTATTCTGTCTCAAAAGCTGGATTCTATCAGTGATGATACGAAAGAAATCCGCAAGGAAATCACAGACGTTAAGGTCAAGGTCAACGACCTGTCCGAGCGTGTCGTGATGGTTGAGCAGTCTACGAAATCCGCACACCACCGACTTGACCGATACGAGGAAGAAGAAATCTACCACAGTAAGCCAAGAAAACGATGGTGGGTATGAAAGGGGTGATACCAGATGAACCATTCAGATTTTATCAAAACCATTGCGGCGTATATCAAGAAATACGCCCCGATGTACGGAATCGAAGTCGTGTCACCTATCATCGCTCAAGCGGTGTTGGAAAGTGGCTACGGCACTTCCGAGCTGGCTGTAAACGCTCATAACTACTTTGGAATGAAATACCGGGAAGGTCGTTGCAAGACCTGTATCGGTATCTATCACATGGTAGGAAGTGAGCAGAACGCAGACGGCAGTTACACCAGTTCTGCTATGCAGTGGTGCAAGTTCAAGGATATGGAAAGCGGAGTTATCGGCTACTTCGATTTTATCAATATTCAGAACTATAAAAATCTCAAGGGCGTTACCGACCCTCGGAAATACCTTGAGAATATCAAAGCCGATGGTTATGCCACTTCTCATAAGTATGTGGACAACCTCATGCGTGTTATTGAGACATGGCATTTGACCGATTATGACAAGAAGGAGGAAACCAAAATGAGCAACAGTCCTTTGGTGGTCTACACCAAACTCTCCCCGAACCATTCCGGGCAGAGAACCCATTCCATTGACCGTATCACGCCGCATTGTGTAGTAGGTCAGCTCTCCGCAGAGAGTATCTGTGGCTGTTTTATCAGCACCTCTCGACAGGCGAGTTGCAACTACGGTATCGGCACTGACGGTCGTATCTCCATGAGCGTTGAGGAGAAAAACCGTTCGTGGTGTTCTTCCAGTCGTGAGAACGACCAGCGAGCAGTTACTATCGAGTGTGCGTCTGACAAGACCGCTCCGTATGCGTTCAATGACGCTGTGTATGCGTCTCTCGTGAACCTGTGCGTTGATATTTGTCAGCGTAACAGCAAGAGCAAGCTCTTGTGGCGGGGCGATAAGAATAAGACCCTCGCCTATGCTCCGAAGTCCGATGAAATGGTACTGACGGTACATAGATGGTTCGCCAATAAGTCTTGCCCGGGAGACTGGCTGTATAACCGTCTCGGCAACCTCGCCGCAGAGGTCACTAAGCGTCTCACAGGCGGCTCTACTGACACAGGTAAGGTAGATGTACCCTCTGACGGTAAAACGCTGTACAGGGTGCAGACAGGGGCGTTCTCGAAGCGTTCCAACGCTGACGCATGGGCGGCAAAACTGAAAGCGGCTGGCTTCGATACCTACATCGTGCAGATGGATAATCTGTACAAGGTACAGGTCGGTGCTTACAGTCAGAAGTCCAATGCCGAGAACATGATGGCGAAGCTGAAAGCGGCTGGTTATGACGCTTTTATCACTACCAAGTCCGGCACTGCGGCTGGTACTGCGAAGAAATCTGCGGCTGAAATCGCCAAAGAAATCTACAACGGTACTTGTTCTGACGCTCGCTGGTCTTCGTGGGGCAACGGTGCAGACCGTGTAAATCGTCTGAAACAGGCTGGTTATGACCCGGGCGAAGTGCAGTCCGAGGTCAATAAGCTGTTTTAACTCAAGTAGTAAAAGTAGTAGAAAATCAAAAATTGCGGTAACTTTTGCTATATATGCGTGTACTAAGAGGAAGTTATACGAAAAAAGCCAAGAACAGCTACTTTAACTACTTCAAACATCAAATTTAAGGAGGAAATCAACATGATTAACTGGAAAGTGCGTATCAAAAACAAGAACTTTTGGATTGCTCTGATTCCGGCGGTGCTTTTGCTGGTACAGGTGATTGCCGCTGTCTTCGGTTACACCCTCGATTTGGGTGAGCTGGGAGACAAGCTGTTGGCAGTCGTAAACGCCCTGTTCGCAGTTCTCACGATTCTCGGTATCGTGACTGACCCGACCACTGCTGGTATTGGAGATTCCAAACAGGCTCTTACTTACGAGACACCTAAAAAAGAGGACGCAGTTTAACCTACGTCCTCTACTATGAAAACAAATCCGACACAGTGCTTCACGAAAAAGAATGAGTTCGGATTTGCACTATTTGGTGGAGCCGAGGGGAGTTGAACTCGCCTAAAATTATTTTTTCTCGTTGGTTTTGGAACATTTGGACGGTTTCCGTGCGAAATGGGGAGTCCAGAATACACGCAGTGGACGGCGAAACCGCTTGTCAGAGGGCCGTAAAACGGCGTTTTTTTCGTTTTGGCTACAAGTTGGCTACATGGAGCCAATCTCTCGAAAGCTTTCAGCCACGGAATTTTGAGACTCGAGAGACTGAAATCAAGCATCTCGAAAAGTATCTCTTTGCTGTACTTATTATAGCATATCGGCGTGAATTCGTCAAATTAAAGACGGTTTTGCGAATTGCTGACGTCCCGCTCGCACCGCCGTTTATTGCGGGCGAAATGAGGGTCGATGGGATGGCTGCCGGAAGGTTTGGCTACAGACGGCTGCAAAGACTGAATTTCGTGCAGCGCCAGAACAAAAAATCCGGCAAAATCCATCTATTTAATCTAACTTTTTTACACTTTTATTATGAATAAATGCAATATTTGTGTCTCAAATACTCAGGGAAGGTATTTGAGACGTTTTTTTATTATATCAAAAAATGTAATAATTTTTTCAAAAAAGTTCACTATTCGGCATTAAAAAAATATCAGTCTATAACATGAGAATAAACTTATGATGGAGGTTATTCTCATGAAATTCAAATATTCATTACAGGCTGCTTTGAAACAGCTTGGTTTTGACAAGTCTCGCAAGGCGCAGATCATCCCGATGAAAACTCTTGATGCCGGACAGGATGCGATCGTGATTGCTGCCACGTCTTCCGGCAAACAGGTCATCTACGAAACCGTTGGTCTTGCTCATTCCGACAGGCTGACGATTGTGATTGAACCATTGCTTGCGCTGATCTACAACCAGGTGCAGACATTAAAAGCTCATAACATTTCTGCTGAATACATCGACAAGGACACTACGAAGGAAGATACCGAAAAGATCTTGAAGAAGGCTCGCAAAGGCAGGCTGAACTTTCTTTATGTCACGCCGGAACGTTTACAGAACAGCACCTTTCTTTCTGTGATGAAGCAGACGGATATCTTTATGGTAGTTGTTGACGAGTGCCACTGCGTTACGGAATGGGGTCAAACGTTTCGTGACACTTATCTGCACATTGGCGAATTTATTGATAAGCTGGAGCATAAACCGGTGATCTGCGCCTGCTCCGCGACGATACCGGCTGACTCTCTCGACACTATTCGCGACAGTCTGCATATGGACAAGCCTGTTATTCTCTGCAGTGATTTGCGGCGTGATAATCTTATCCTGCTCAAGAAGGATGTTACCTGCAACAAGAAAACGCTGGAGGAACGGCTGGAATTTCGTATTAAGAAGCTCTGCAAGCTGATTGATAAGTATCACAAAGACGGTTCGGTGCTTATCTTTGCGCAGACGACTACATATGTAGATGCGCTGTACAACATTCTGGGAGAAATATACCCCGGCGATGTTACCCGCTATCATTCACGAGTAGTTAAGCCGGAACGCCGCAAGAAACAGCTGCTGTTCGACTTCCTGCAAGGCAAAAGAAAGATTATGATTGCAACTTCGGCATTCAGTATGGGTATTGATGTTCCCGATATTGAACTTGTCGTGCACTTCAATGCACCGATCAGCATGACGGATTACATTCAGCAGATTGGCCGAGCGGGACGTGATGGACGAAAGGCGCACTGTGTCCTCTTCTACGATCAGAACGGCGACGATGATGCTGTCTCGGACAGCTTTATCAAGAAGACGAAAAAGCAGTCATCCAAAGCCGCTAAAACAATAAAGACAAAACGGAAGCAGGTGCATGACTTTATCCACAGCGATAACTGCATGGTAAGTGATATTCTCGAGTATCAGGGACAGAACGAAACTAAAACCTGCAAGCGCTGCACGGTATGCGCACGAAAACGGAGGAACAGCAAATGATTATGAATGAATCTGGTATTCACACCTTTTGCTTAAAGCGAAAGTATTCCTATTCTGAAATTCAGAATATTATTGAGCAGAACAAGTGCTTCTGCTGTGGTAAAGATAGGTATGCGTTATCTTCCTACTATCAGATCACGCAGTACAAATCCCGGGGCGTTGAAATTCAGATGAGTCAGACCTTCGGCTCTCGTCCGAGCTGGCTGACGCTGATCGTCAATCCCTCTTCCCTGCTTGCCGGTCATTATCAGCCAACTGATCTTTTCAAGCGGAATATGGATTTTGCAGGAATGAAGCTCTTTCTTCATTACATTCTCAAAGATATCGGAGTATCCGAACCGCTCAAGACTTTCAAGCTGTCTCGATGCGATCTGACCTGCAATCTGTATTACGAAAGCAGGTCCGACGTACGCAAACGACTTGAAATGTTCAAGAAATCATATCCTATCCCCCGTTACAGCGTGATTTCTTTCAGTTCATCTATGGATTTTGACGAGAAATCCATAGATGCGGATAAGCATTCGTGGACGATCGAAAATCAGTCTCAAAGCTGCGCTTTTTCGGTTTACGATAAAACATATGAGCTCAAAAAACGGCATAATATCAAGATTGATGAGCATATTCTGCGTCTGGAATTACGGTTCGGGCGTTCGAAAATCACCAAGATAACCAAGGCAAAAGACTGGTATGGTCAGCTTATTGAGCTCAGCAAGCAGGTGGAAAAGCAGCAGAGCAAGTTCCTGCATCGACTGCATATGACGTACTTTGATCCGGTTTCTCTCTCCGAGCTACTCAACCGTATTGACGCCTCTAAGTATCACAAAAAGACAAAGAAGAAGATGCGTCGTATCGCGAAAAAGGCGAACGGCTGCGTTTCGCTCGCAGCCGTCTGTAAGGATTGTAGGATTAAGAAATCTGACTTTATTAAATTGTTAGGAAAGTTTGAGGAGATGGGGGTGTGCAGTATTAACTGCTAATCGTTTAACTACCGATATTTCATCATTACTGCATTAGATTATTTATATTTATCTCTTAAGTACTCCGCTACGCAATCAATTTCAGGGAATAATTCTGCTCGATTAATTGAGAACAAATCCAGTTCATTCAGAATTTTTTTCTTGTTAGAGAGCAATATAATAATCTTTTTTCCTCTTTTCTCATATCTGTATTGACTTAAATTTATACGACTGCGTGAGAGGCCACAAAGTATAAATGCCCCATTCTGTCTAATAATTCGCCTATTATTTTTTGACGCTTGAACAATAACACTTTTGAGCACATCCGTCTTTGCCATATGATCAACCAGATTTGGCTTCTCCATGCATAATTCTTGCTTTAAATGATTGTATGCATTCACTACACGCGACCTATCCCATATCAATCCAGCGATATCAGTCAACAAGCTATTCTTATCTTCTATTGGCAAAGCAGCTAAGCTAGATAGAAGCGCTACCAAATCATTCTGTGAATACATAACCGAATCTTGGGGAGCTGATATTAGAATTAGCTCTCCATATGTCGATTTTCTATCATTACACGCAAAATATAAAGCCACTAGGGGATTTCTCGTTATATCAAGTAGTCGAGTTGGTAATCCATAGTGTTGCATCTTTACTAATTTATCCAAATGTGTAGATGCCTTTTCGAAATCATTTGGACAATCAATCAAAATTTCCTGATACATCTTATCTTCACTTTGTAAAAATGAAGGTGTTCGCATCACAGATGGTTCTAAAAAATAATTGGGATTTGTATGACCACGATAAAACATTTTCTCTTGCGAATCCTCTTCAGACGGTAAAACCTGCGTAACATCATGAAGCGTAGAACAGAAATTAATCTCCACTCTTTTCTTATCAAACACGATTCCTTGCGCATAGCTAATTTCACCGTCCAATTCATAGAACTTATCCAATTGCGCAAATATTGCTTTTGTGAATTCCGCTCTTTCTGCAGTATTTTTTAAGCTATTATACACCCAATTTACAATTGCTTTCGCCTCAAGTACCGTTAATTGAATCGCCTTATTGTTATTGCTCGATATACATTTGTCCCATGTATTCACAGCTTCATCACCCTTTGGATATGCCTGCTGATAAAGTGGTGTATATCGAGACTTATGCGCTTGTAAGTCTAATAAGATTTCTTTTTTATCATATGTTTTTTTATATATGGATTCATATCAATATATCCATCCATATTTAGCTTCTCGTAACAAATGTCTTTAAACGCTTGTCGTATATCTTCTATATGATATAATTCCTCAAAGAAGAAGAAAAAGAACATAGAACCATCCTCGATTTATTGTAATTACCGTTTTGATATGATTACGCCGCCAGTCTTCTAAATGCTGTTTTCCGGCACAACGCCGCGCACGCAAGACACAGGATATACGTTGCTGTTTCGGCCGATAATCGTACCAGGATTGAGTACACTGTTGCAGCCTACCTCAACACAATCACCCAGAATTGCACCAATTTTCTTGCGCCCGGTTTCGATACGCTCGTCACCATTGTGAATAACTACAAGCGACTTATTCGACTTTACGTTGGATGTGATCGAGCCTGCACCCATATGACTCTTGTAGCCAAGAATAGAATCGCTTATATAGTTGTAATGCAGCACCTGCACGTTATCAAACAGAATGACGTTCTTCAAGTCCGCGAACTACCGACAACGCAGTTTGCACTTACAAGTGCAGCACCACGGATAAATGCTCAATGACGAACCTCGGTCTCCGGGCCGAGGTTACATGATTCACTGAGACAAGCGCTTGGGAATATCTTAGCCGTCTTGCACCCCACAGACGCCTTCTGTGCGCTGTTTGCATTCATCGGTAGGTAATTTCGCCAAGGTCTAAAATTCTCCGCTTAACGACATCCAATGTCTTCTACGGATATAAGACTCCACTCCGACATTTCTAACATATCCTTTTATCCGTATTATTGCCCATTAAGTCTAAAATCATAATTTTCTGCCGATGCCATCCAATATTTCATAGCTTTTTTCTTTACCATCGGATTAAAAATTTTATCAATATATTTATCAAATACATTATACTCTTTTTGAATAAATAAATTCTGTTTAATCATTTCCTTTTTAAATTCATCCCAAGTAAGAAATCTCGACAATGCCGCCCATTTATAGAGAAAATACGAGAAATTAAACAGCAGTGTTTGTGTCAACATACGATGCAATATGCGCTTAAACATACCAAGTTTTTGTGTGTAAGCAGCAAATTCTGTATGAACATACGATAATATATTTAAAATTTCATCCGTAAATGGTCCAGAAGATAGTGAATTGCTGTCACTGTTGACATGTTGCCTCCAACGAACACACTCTCCATGCAGTAAAGCAATATCTCCTTTTTTGCCAATGTCCATCATAAAAACGATATCATGCAATTTCCCATATTTTTCCGGGTGGTATTCCGTTTTTTTGTAGATATTAGTGCGATAAATATTAATACAAAATGTAGGGCGGGCACATATGAGCTGATAAAACACATTATTATTAGAAGGATAATGACTATATGTACTCGGAAGCATCCCCCAATTATGTTCATCAACGTTATATTGCGCTGTTAAACCTCCAGATATCATCGCGATATTGGAATTTTCCATTAATACAGTCATTGCTCTTTCAATATACTCTGGATGAACAGCATCGTCATCATGAAAAACAGCAGTATATTCATTTGACGCAATCTTTTGGGAGTATCTGAAATTATTGGCATTGCCTATATTGGAGGGATGCGTAATAATCTCAATGTATCTCTCTGGATATTGTTTCTGAATGTTCTGTATTACTTGGAGCGTATTATCTGTCGATGCATTATTTACAATAACTGTTTTACGCCAGTTGGCTGTGGAACTAAATAAGCTCTTAAGAGCAATTTCCAAGAATTGCGCACGATTATATGTCAATATCAATACATCCAGATTCTCATATATCATCTTTTCACCTTATTATTTATTCTATCTATTATTATCCTTATGCCATCTGCAAATGTTCTTGAGCCATGCCACCCCAATTCTTTCTCCAACTTGGACACATCCGGCCACAAGGATACCATGCCCGTTTGGGGATAAGGAATGACTCCAAACCTTAGCTCACTTTCCGTGTGTGTAATTTGCGCCATTTCCAGGACATAGTCTTTCAGTTGCCGTACATCTCCGCTGCCGAAGTTGTAGACACCGTTAGGACATTCCTGTGTGCACAAGCGGTACAGCGCTTCAATCGCGTCATCGATATAGAGAAAGTCCCACATTTGAATGCCCTGCGTAAATTCGCAGGGCTTATTTTCTAACATAGACCGCAGCATGCTCATAATCATGGTGCCCTCATAGTCATCGGGTCCATACAAACTAAAAAATCGCGGTTCTCGATATTTTACACCTGCACTTTCGCATAACTTTGCAGTTTCATTGTAAAATTTCAACTTAGCTTTACCGTATTCCGTATTTGGATAGCACTCGCTGTTTTCATTGATCTGTTCGTTATGCGGACCATATTCAGCCTGAGATCCAGCCGAAACGATACACTTACAGCCAGCTGCAATCATGGATCGTACACCCTGCAGTGAGTATTCACAGTTCTGCTCCTGCAGTTTCCGATCCATACGAGCAGGGCCTCGGGTACCGTTCCACGCCAGATGAATAAAGCAATCACAGGAACCAATTTTATCCCCTAATCGATCATAGTTTTCCATATCAAGCAATACTTCTTCGATATTCTCGGCATTTTCCTGCGGTCTGCGAACAACATGCACAACATCCCAACCATGAGCACGCAAAGTCTCCGACAGCTTTTTGCCAATAAAGCTAGTCGCTCCTGTGATTACTGCTTGCATGCTATTGCCTCCAGTCTATCGCAAATCCTGCTAGCCAGTTTTTCTGCGCTCAGGCCATAATAATCTCGCAGAAATTCATGACTGCCAACAATGCTCGAGTATTGGTCCTTCATACCTAGGCAGAGTAATGGTGCATGGGTACCGCTTATTCCGGCTGTAACTTCTGCAATCGCACTACCTAATCCGCCGATGATATTGTGTTCCTCAATTGACACAAGTAATTTAAACTGCTTTGCCAATTTCTTAATCACATCAGCATCAAGCGGTTTTATTGTAGAAAGTGTATATACTGCAACAGATATATTGTCCTCAGTTAAAATTTGAGCTGCCTTTACTGCTTCAGAAGCGATTGCACCAGTAGTAAGCAGACACACTTCTGTACCAGAAAAAATTTCTCGCGGCATGGCAATCGACGTAATCATTTTATCCGAAGCATTATTTGCTTCTCGTCCTTTGCCCAAACGAATATATGCTGGCCCCGAAACCTGGCTTACTTCTTTCAGTACTGCGATTGCTTCCTGTGGATCTGCCGGAGAAAATACACGCATATTAGGCAGCGCTCGCATGATAGCCATATCTTCTGTCGCATGATGACTCATGCCTAACTGACCATACGATAATCCTGCACCAACAGATATAATCTTTACATTTGCATTAGGATAGCAGATATCGTTACGAATCTGCTCAAGGCATCTCAGCGACGGAAAATTACCAATAGAATATGTGTAAACCGTATTGCCCTCTAATGCAAGACCAGCAGCTACAGCGGCCATGTTTTGCTCACTTATTCCAACATTGATAAACTGTTTCGGCAAATTTTCACTAAAGCTGTTCAGTACGCCAAAGCCCAAGTCACCAGTCAGAAGATATATCGAGGGATCAACGACTGCTAATTTCTCTAACTCATTGATAAAGGTATTACGCATGATCGTTTGCCCCCAATTCCTTCATTGCAGTCTCAAAAGCATCGCCCTGGGGATCACGATAATGCCAGAGCAGTGTATTTTCCATATAAGAAACGCCTTTGCCCTTTACCGTGTTCGCAATAATACAAGTGGGCATATCCGTACTGGGTTGGCTGAATGCTGCTCGCAACTGATCGTGATCATTGCCATTCTCGACCGAAATAACATGCCAGCCGAAAGCTCGCCATTTTTCAGCCAAATCCAGCAGATCCATTACCTGCGTACAATCACCCATTGCCTGCATATGATTATGGTCAACAATTGCCGTTAAATTGTGCAGATGATAATGACGTGCAAACATGGCAGCTTCCCAAACAGCGCCTTCATCGCATTCGCCATCGCCTAAAATAGTGAAAACACGATGGCTCTCGTTCCTGCGCAGAGCAGATAATGCCATACCGGCAGCAACTCCCAATCCATGTCCCAGACTGCCCGTTGAAAATTCAACACCCAGCACACCTTTATGCGATACATGACCTGAGTAAACGCTACCATCAGAATAGTATTTACGCAGTTCTTCCTTGTCGAAAAATCCGCATTCAGCCAGTGTAGCGTAAACCGCTACACCAGCATGACCCTTACTCATAATCAATCGATCTCGATTTTTCATCTGAGGGTCTTGCGGATCAATATGCATGATATCGTGATAAAGCACAGCTAAGATATCGACGGCCGACAATGCAGAAGCGATATGCGAGGCATGGTGCTCATGTACCATGCGAATAGCATCAATTCGAACATTACGAGCCAGTTCCCTGCTATTCATTTTCGTATTTTCAAGCATACACTGCCTCAGCAATCGTCTTCGCCATATAATCGATCATCTCGTCCGTCATGCCCGGATATACGCCAACCCAGAACGTATCACGCATAATGCGATCCGTGTTTTCCAGTGTGCCGACTACACGATAGCCCTCACCTGTCGCACGCATTTCATCAAAGCACGGGTGCTTGATCAGATTGCCCGAGAACAGCATACGAGTCTGAACACCCTTGTTCTCCACATAGCGAACAACCTTTTCACGATCAACACCCTCGCGCACTGTCAGCAGGAAACCAAACCAGCTCGGGTCGCTGTTCGGTGCCGGTTCCGGCAGGATCAGCTTGTCCTGAACGCCTTCCAGAGCCTTACGGAGGCGCGCCCAGTTATGCTTCCGGCGCTCTACAAAATGAGGGAACTTCTTGAGCTGCTCACAGCCGATTGCCGCCTGCATATCCGTTACCTTGAGGTTATAACCGAAATGGCTATATACATATTTATGATCGTAGCCCTGCGGCAGCTCACCGTACTGGCCATCAAAACGATGACCGCAGATATTGTCTCGGCCAGATGGGCACATACAGTCACGGCCCCAATCGCGGTACGAGTTGATAAGACGGTGCAGCAGCGGATCATTGGTGTAAACACAGCCACCTTCGCCCATCGTCATATGATGCGGCGGATAGAAGCTGGATGTACCAATATCACCAACTGTACCCGTCAGTCGAGTCTCGCCGTCAATCGTATAGGTACTGCCAAGTGCATCGCAGTTATCCTCCACCAGCCACAGATTATACTTATCGCAGAATGCACGGACCGCAGCCAGATCAAACGGGTTACCCAGTGTATGTGCGATCATAACCGCCTTCGTCTTCTCGCTGCGTGCCGCTTCCAGCTGCGTAACATCAATGTTGTACTGTGGAATCGTTACATCGACAAACACCGGCACCGCGCCATACTGAAGAACAGGCGTAACTGTTGTAGGAAATCCTGCGGCTACGGTGATGACTTCATCACCTCGCTTGATACGGCGTTCGCCAAGCTCCGGAGCAGTCAGCGCCGAGAATGCAATCAAATTTGCCGAAGAGCCGCTGTTGACGAGGCTTGCAAAACGAACGCCCAGCCACTTTGCAAACTCACGCTCAAACTGATCAGCAAAACGTCCGGTCGTCAGCCAGAAATCCAGAGAAGCATCTACCAGACTGCACATTTCCTTTTCATCGAAAACACGAGCTGCATAAGTGATGCGGTCACCGGGCTCAAAGGCTTTTTTCTCGGATTTATACTGTTTATAGTAATCGGCCACTGCGTTCAGAATTTCTGCGCGCGCTTCTGCCTCCGTATTCCATTTCTTGTTCACAATCAACCCTCCACAAATTCTTTGATCTCTCGTGCCATTTCCTGCGGAATATCCTGATGGTTCAGCCACGCTTGCGTCCATTCAGCCGTCTTCTGGATTGCATCTTCAATATGCCAGCGCGGCTGCCAGCCAAAGGTACTCTTGAGTTTCGAGCAGTCCAGCTTCAGGAAATTAGCCTCATGCGGTGCATTCTGCTCTGCACGATTGACCCACGAGGCACCATTGCCCCATGTCTTGCAAAACAGATCTACCAGTTCACCTGTCGTTACGCAGTCGCAATCATCCGGACCAACATTGTACCATCCAGCGAGATCTGAATTTTCATACTGTCGCTGTGCAATCATCAGATACGCCATAACAGGCTCCAGCACATGCTGATACGGACGAGTCGAGTACGGATTACGAACAACGATTTCCTTGTTCTCAGATACCGCACGAACGCAGTCTGGGATAATACGGTCCGCAGCAAAGTCACCGCCGCCAATAACATTACCCGCTCGAGCAGTAGAAATAGCCGGTGCATTCTCGCCCGAGAAAAAGCTGCTTTTATAGCTGTGCGTTACCAGCTCGGAACACGACTTGGAGTTGGAATACGGATCGAATCCATCCAGCGGCTCATTCTCGCGATAACCCCACGACCACTCGTTATTTAAGTACACTTTGTCTGTTGTGACATTTACAACAGACTTCACAGGCGCCTGCGAAGTGCGAACACACTCCAAAAGATTTACTGTACCCATGACATTAGTCTCATAGGTATAAGCAGGTTCTTTATAGCTGGTTCGTACAATCGGCTGTGCCGCAAGGTGCAAAACGATTTCCGGCTGTGCTACTTCAAATGCCTGCTTGAGATGCACAGCATCGCGTACATCGCCAATCACGCTTGTCATCTGCTGTTCAACACCAGAGAGCTTAAACACGTTCGGTTCCGTTGGCGGTTCCAGTGAATAGCCGGTAACGATTGCGCCTGCGTCGATCAGGACACGACTCATCCATGTTCCCTTAAAGCCTGTATGGCCCGTCAGAAAAACTCGCTTGCCACGATAAAACTCTAAATCCAACCACTTCATCAGTCCGCCCAGACCTTCCACGGTGCCTGTCCGCTTGCCCACAGTTTCTCGAGCATTTCCTTTTCGCGCGCAGTATCCATGCACTGCCAGAAACCAGTGTGACGATAGCTCATCAGCTGGCCTTCATGGACAAGCTTTTCAAGCGGCTTGGTTTCAAATACCGTTGCATCGCCGTCCTGTAAGTAGTCAAACACCTCCGGCTGAAGCACCATAAAGCCTGCATTGATTGCCGCACCATCGTTGGCCTGCTTCTCTCGGAAGCTCTTGACCGTACCAGATTCTTCAATATCCAGAATGCCCTTCTGCTGTTTCTGGATGACGGCGGTCAAGGTAGCAAGCTTGCCGTGCTGCTGATGGAATTCAACCAGCTTTGCAATGTCTACATCGCATACGCCATCACCGTAGGTCAGCATAAACGGCTCATTGCCGATATACGGCTGAATACGTTTAATGCGACCGCCAGTCATAGTATTCAGGCCGGTATCAACAACCGTTACCTTCCACGGTTCAGAATTGTTATAATGCACCGTCATTTCGTTGCGCCCGCTCGTGAAGTCGAACGTTACATCCGAAGTATGCAGAAAATAATCTGCAAAATATTCCTTGATCATGTGCTGCTTGTAGCCTGCACAGATGACAAATTCATTGTAGCCGTAATGCGAATACAGCTTCATGATATGCCATAAAATCGGCTGCCCACCGATTTCAATCATCGGTTTGGGCTTGAACTGAGATTCCTCAGAAATGCGGGTGCCAAAACCTCCCGCGAGAATTACAACTTTCACAATATCCTCCTAATCACCATTTTAATAGCTTCTTAATTTTCTTTGCTAACGGACGTAAAAAAGCCGGACAATGCTTGCGAAAGTAATTTACAAGCGCACCTCTTACGCCTATCACTTGTCCTCCATTCGCATTGCAAGCAGTTATGCACATACGACGAAGCATTTCTTCATAATAAATAGATTTCCGTGCATATTCCCACCAGATATGTCCAAACCCAACCAACGGATAATCCCACGGCTTTGGAACGGCTGCATAATGAATCAGATATGGATCCGAAAGACTTTCCTTCCAAATCTCTACACTTTTTTCAGGTGCATGTTCGATGTGATATTCTGAATTCATTCGCTGCGGATAAACATTCCAACGCAAATCCAGCATTTTCACATGTCCGTCAAACGCAATGTTCATAGCATCCTGTTCTGCGCACCTCAATTGTTTCTTTTGCCAGATACGCATGATTTGATCCTGAGTAAAGGATTGACGAATTGCGCGTAAATTAAGAAGTATGACATCTGCATTAACATATGTAAACGGATCTTTCTTGCCAAGTTCCTTCGGCGAAATATCTATAGCCAATCTGCCGTGATATCCCAAATCTGGAGCACCGGCCATAAATTCATCATCAGACAATCGTATTTCGTAGAGCTCTGCAATATCTCGCTGAATGATAATATCTGCGCCAAGATTAATCACTTTGTCGTAATTTTGTAGAATCCAGGGAAGCAAAAGCCGATAATAATTTATTTCTAAATAATTAAATCGTGCTTTATCAATATATTTCTTTGCTATCAAATGCGGATTAAGAAAGCGCATAGTAATATTGTCTTTGCCTTGGATAATGTTATGCAACGCAATTTCATCATGCTCCTGCAATTCACAACTCAAAATCAAAATATCATAATTATACTGAGGAGAAGTGTATTGGAGCAAAGACAACAATGCCACACTTAGGTACGGCACAAAAAGTTGACTGGTTTCGAAGACGATAGCAATATTTTCTGTCTTATAAGTTGGCGCTAGATTCTCTATGGATGGACATTCTGAATTTATTAAATTAATCATATTTTTATCCACCTATATTTTTAGTTGATGTCGGATTATGCTCATCTTTATAAATAGCATAATAAAGCTTTTTCATAATGCACCATTGCTTACTTCCTTTGGGACAGAGTTTGGTAATGAGTAATGCCCGAACAGATCCCCTCGGTGCATACTTACGAAGCAATTTCCGAGCTCTAGATTCAATAACCTCAAATTCTCCATGTTGTTCGATATAATCACACATATGCTGCAACATAATTGAGTAATATGGAGAATGCTGCGCAACGATCCACCAATCAACACCAAATTCCACAGTAGGGAGTTGCCACGGTTTCGGAACTGCAGCAAAATGAATAATGTAGGGATCCTTTAGACATCGCTGCCAAACTGCTATCGTTTCTGACGAGGCGTGCATAATATCGTATTCCGAGCTCATTTTCCGCGGAAATACATTCCATTTCAAATTGAAATGATGAATATTATTCTGAAATACAACGTTTAATGTATCTTGTTCCGCGCAACGAAACTGTCTATCCTGCCATACCTGCATCAATTTCTCTTGGGTATAACCATTTCTGATTTTTTCCAAATTGAATACCAAAACATCTGCATTAATATATGTAGTTGGTGTATCCATGCCTAGTTCTTTGGGAGAAATATCTAGTGTTAACCGTCCTTGATATCCTAAATCAATAACGCCACCTAGATAATTTTCTCCTATATCCTCGTTAAACAAATCTGCTATATCTCGCTTAACTAGAACATCTACGCCTAGATTAATCACCTTCGTATAGTGCTTTAATATCCAAGGCAACGACATTCTATAGTAATTCAGATACAGATACGAATATCTCGCATTGTCAATATACGATTGTACAAAATCTGTTGGATCAAAAAAACGAATGGAGAAGTTCGATTTTCCTTCTGCTAGTTTACATAAGCATCTTTGGTCTTCTTTGCTAATTTCATTGGATAAAATAACAATATCGTAATTGGCTTTATCGGATGCAGTATTAAGCACCGAAAGTATTGCCACACTTAAATATGGTGCAAATAAGTCGCTCGATTCGAATATAATGGGAACATTATTCGTATCAAATGCCGGAAAAATATCCTTTAAGCATAATGTCTCTTGATTCCTCATTTTTCACCATCTTCACATATAATTTACTACACGAGAGAGTAACAATTGTTGGGATACCCATTCAGCACTATCACGAATATCATAACCAGCTCTTTTTACCCTGTCCGCATATGTATCTCGGCTATCAACGCTATCGTTCAACGCTTTTGTGATTGCACTTACCCATACAGAAATATCATCGTTAAGCATTAGATGCTGACACAAAGGAGTTATATCTACATCTGAAGGTACTTGAGAAGAGCAAATAGTAGGCAAACCAGCACATTGTGCTTCAATTGCTACAATTCCAAACCCTTCAAAAATTGAAGGGAACACAAACACATCCATTGCGCTTAATAATTGTGCAACTTGATTCGTAGCTTCTAAAAACACAACCGAGTGCTCAATCTCAAGCTCCGCAGCCCGTCTTTGCAACATAGTTGTATCCCCATCACCAATCAGGAGCAATACCATCTCTGGCCGATTTTTTACTACATGTCGAAAAACTTCCAAAAGAAAAGACTGATTTTTCTGATAACTTATTCGTCCAATATGTCCAATTACAATTCGATTTGAAATACCTAGTTGCTCTCTGATTTTCTGGCGCACATTACCATTAAATCTGAATTTTTGCGTATCAATACCGTTCTTGATGATTTTTAATTGCTTACTTTTTCCCACATCTTTTCCAAAGAGAAACTCTGCCGCTTCCATCGAACAGGCCCAATAGTCAGTGGCATACTTAAAATAAATTTGCTGACTTATTTTGTGAAAAAACATTTTAACTGGACGAGTAATCGATTCTCGTAAGCAATTATTATGGCTGTGTACTATTCGGCGAGCAATATGGTATTTTTCTGCATCTTTCAAATAAATCATTGATACCGCAATAAATGTATTTAAATAAAACACATCGTAATGTTCGTGCCGAAAAATGTGATGTAACCGCGACCTATTCTCAGTGATTTTATAAGGACTTCCGCTCAATTCTATTATTCGAATCCCAATTTTGTTCAATCGAGAAACATATAAATCAGATGTCATCGTTGCTGTAACAATATCAGTAATAAAACCACGATTAAACATCTGTTCCAGCATATTAACCAAATAAGATTCAATACCTCCGCTTCCCCATTTTTCACAATAGATACATATCTTAATCATTGGTCAATCCTTCATACGAGTCACAAATCTTTTTTGTCTCTCCAACAGTCTGCACCTGCCCGTGCTCAATCCAGACAACGCGATCGCACATCTCGCGGATCTGCTCCAGGCTGTGCGATACAAACAACACGGTCGTACCGCCGCTCATAAGCTCCAGCATACGCTTGCGGCTTTTTTCCTGAAAGTTTGCGTCACCGACAGCGAGAATCTCGTCCACAATAAGAATCTGCGGATTTACTACCGTCGCGATTGAAAACGCCAAACGCATCAGCATACCGGATGAGTAGTTGCGAATCGGCACATCAATAAATTCGCCCAGCTCAGAAAACTCAACGATTTCATCGTATTTCGATTTCAAGAACTCCTCTGAATATCCGAGAATCGCACCATTGAGAAAAATATTCTCCCGACCGGTCAAATCATGGTCGAAACCCGATCCCAGTTCCAGCATCGGCACGATGTTGCCTCTGCAGGTCACAGAGCCCTTAGTCGGTTTGAGAATTCCTGAAATGACTTTTAAAATCGTGCTTTTGCCTGCGCCGTTGTGGCCAATAATACCGACAACCTCGCCGCGATATACATCGAACGATACATCCTTCAGCGCCCAGAATTCTGAGGTCTTGTACTTGCCGCTCAGCTTACGTGTCACGAACTCCTTCAGCGACATAATTTTATCGTCTGTCAGCCGAAAGCGCATAGAGACATCTTGTACTTCGATAATTTTCCGTTTCTGCAATTCTGCACTTTTTTCCTGCTGCTCATGGAGCAGCTTCTCTTTTTTGCTCATTTTCCCACCTTATAAATAGAGGACAAAGTTATCCTGCGATTTTTTGAACGTGAATGCGCCAATGGCGAGCGTGATAAGTGCAACCGCTGCGCACTGTACGTACATAATTGGCTCTGGTGAGAGGCCGTCGATGACGCACGAGCGCAGAAAAGTTACATAGAAGTACAGCGGATTCATTTTAACAACCGACTGAATTGTTTCGGGAAGTGCTGTGATCGGATAAAAAATCGGGGTCAAATACATCCAAATCGTCGTCAATACACCCCAAAGAAACTGAATATCCCGGAAAAACACCATTGCCGATGCGAGCAGCATACCCAGTCCGAGACAGAACAGTGCTAGGCAGAGCAGCGGGAACGGCAGCAGAAAATACGTTTTATTCGGCAGCAGACCCGAAAAAATCGCCACCGCTGCGAGCGGGATGAGCGAAATCAGCATATTGATGAGCGACGACATAATGCGCGTCAGCGGATAAATATACTTCGGCACATATACTTTTTTAATGAGGTCAGCGTTACCTATAATAGATGTAAGCGCCATGCCACATGCCTCAGAGAAGTAATTGAAAACGACGTTACCGCAAAGCAGATAAACCGGAAAGTATGGAATATTAAACTTAAACATATTGGAGAACACAACATACTGCACGATCATGTTCAGAAGAGGATTGAGAAAGCTCCAGAACACGCCAAGAATTGAACGCTTATACTTTGCCTTGAAATCACGGTCAACCAACTGCTTGATAAGAAAACGATATCGCCTCAGTGCAATCATCGCATTGAGAATAAAACTTTTCTTACCGGTCTTGTGCTTGTGCAGCAGCAGGAGCAGCAGCGCCGCGAGGATTGCCGCACCGACGGCCGCGAACTGCCAGTAATGCAGACCGGTCCAGATATAATCACGACCGGTAGCAGAGAAGGCGAGTTCGCCTGCAACAGCTTGTCCATTGACATACAACTGACCGTTTTCAAGCGTTGCATCGGTTTTCATCACCGGCGTGAGCGCGTCACCTGCCACTGCATCGGGCGAGGTGATACGCAACGCAAGCGGCGCATTGCAGACCGTTTCCAGTGCCGGGAAATCAAACGTCGTAACCTGACCTTCCGTAATCTGATCCGCCTGCAAATTCTGATCAAGCAGGACTTCCTGCGTTGCCAGGTTCACAAGCTGCACGTTCACCGTGCCGTGATTGACGCGGTTAAACACGCCCCACTGCACAGAAAGCTGCTCAAAAATCTGAATTTTCGGCGTAAACTGCTGTTCCACAACTGAACCTGCTGTCAGCTCTACCGTTGCGGCATTCGCTACCGGCATTTCAATATTGCCGCGCGAGTCGCGATAACGCAGCTGCTCTCCGGCGAGAAAATAAAACGCCACCGCAAGCACCATGTACGCGACGAAAACAATCGAAAAAATCTTCTTTAGTTCTCTGGTCGAGAACCCCTGCT
>OHAY01000123.1_pt1 | contig 81990 bp, 68 predicted proteins | sample 1577191 | NCBI WGS metagenome assembly OHAY01 (sample SAMEA3541504, study PRJEB24748) | human gut metagenome | biome: human gut; feature: human-associated habitat; material: faeces | place: China | collected 2012 | reverse complement strand
AGGGTAACCTGGAAATGAAGAAAGAACTGGCTAAGAAGATTGCTCATATTGAAGAATAATCTCTGAGCCATAGCCATATGCTCCGCATAGGGGTATAAATAAAGAGTCCCATGATAGCTCCGGCTGTCATGGGACTCTTTATTTATATGTATTTCGAATGCAACAATACGAATTATGTATAATTGGATTGACAATCATAGATAACCGGATTATAATAAAATCACTAGCATATCAATATATTGGTATATCTCCGATCGGATAAGTGAATAGGGATGAATGAGAGAGGTGAAGTAACATGACTACGTTACAATCAGAGAAGCCGACGAAAGTCCGTTGGATGGTCTTTGGCTCCTTACTGGCATTATGTACGGTAAACTATATCGACCGTGCCGTTATTTCTATTTGTATGCCTTCCATTGAAGCAGATCTTCATTTTGGTCCGGCTCTGGTAGGGGTCATTCTCAGTGCCTTTTTCTGGGGCTATACGCTGATGCAGATTCCTTCCGGCTGGATTGCGGACCGTCTGGGGCCGGGCAAGACTATTCTGGGATCAGGGATTTTGTGGGGTGTATTTCAGGTTATTACCGGCTTTTTGAGCAGTAGTTCTGCTTTTATGGCAGTCCGGGCTCTGCTCGGGGCATCGGAAGCGCCGATTTATCCGGCCAGCAGCAAGCTCCAGTCTGTATGGCTGACGAAAAATGAACGTACCCGTGGTGCAGCTATTGTCGATGCCGGATCGGCTCTGGGCACGGCTATTGGCGGACCGCTGATTATTGCCTTCCTTGCCTGGTTTGGCGGCTGGCGTGGTGCTTTGATGGGTGCTGGTGTCTTTACGATGGTAGTAGTCCTCATTTGTTATAAATTCGTTCATACGACGCCGGACACAAATAAGATGATTAACAAGGCTGAACGGGAATACATCGATAATGCTCTGAAAGCCGAATATGAAAGTGAACAGATGGCTAGTGGCGGCCGGACGTCGCTGGGACTGCCCCGGTATCTGCGCAGTGTTACCTTCTGGGGCATGGTCCTGGGATTCGTCTGCTACGACTGCTTCTGGTATGGCCTCATGACCTGGGGCCCCATGTATTTGTCCCAGGTATTTAAAGTCAATTTCATGGCAGTGGGCGGCTCTATTTTCATTATCTTTGGCTGTGGTGTCATCGGGTCCCTGTTCGGCGGTTATATGATTGATACGATGTGCATGAAATATGACCCCAGCAAAGTCGTCAAATACGCGCTGGCAGGGCTGGGCATCATCATGGCAATCGCCATGTATCTGCTCAGTACGGCTACGTCCATGACATTGGCCATCGTATATATGTCGGTTGCCATGTTTTGTGAAAAATGGGTCGGTGCCACGTTCTGGATGATGCCGGCAGCCATTTCCCAGAAAGATGATGTCGGCATCGTGGCCGGTGCCATGAATTTCATGGGCAATATCGGCGGTGCCATTGTACCAATTCTGGTCGGAATGATCGTTACCCTTACCGGGGCGTATTACTGGGCTATCATTCTCTTCATGGCCTTTGCCATCGGACTCTGCATTTTCCCGATTGGCATCAATATGAACAAAAAAGTTGGTTCCGCTTCCTGATTATCCATACTTAGCACTAGTAAAAACCCTCTATTCCATGTATACTGGATAGAGGGTTTTTCTCTGCCGGCTGTCAGGCGGAACCAGCCTGGAAAGGGGTTCCGTTCCAGCTGCTTTTTTTTGGAATCAGGGATATAAAAAATATTACAGGACTGTTTAGGTTTTGTTTAGATAGAAGCTGTATACTGTCACTATAATAGGATACAGTGGGAGGAAATGTATATGAATTGTGCCATACGGCGCCATCAGCGTCTGATTTTTTTTGTTTTATTGTTTGCAGCGGCTTTCTTGTACCTGGCTCATATCGGTTCCTATCATCTGATTGAATTAGATGAAGGACGGTATCACCGGGTAGCCATGGAAATGGCTCTTTCCGGGGATTACATTACGCCTCATTTCGACTATATGCCCTATTTTGAGAAGCCAATATTCCAGTACTGGATAACGGCTTTATCTATGGAGATTTTTGGATTCCGTGAGTTTACGGGACGTATCCTGCCGGCCCTGTCGGGGCTGGGAAATGTCCTGTTGGCATTCTGGCTTGCCAGAGTCATGTACAACCGCCGTACGGGCATCATGGCAGCTGTCATTCTGGCGACGTCGGCATTGCAGCTCATCGTCGCTTCTATTGGTATCCTCGATATGGCACTGACCTTTTTTATTGACGCCTGCCTGGTCACGTTTTATGTATTCGAGAGAACAGAAAACAAGAAATATCTGCTGTTATTTTATGCATTCATGGGATTCGGCATGCTGACCAAAGGGCTGATTGCCATTGTATTCCCCTGCGGGATTATATTCTGGTATGCCCTTTGCACGAAACGGCCCCGCCTGTTCCTGAAATTATTTTATCTGCCGGGAATCATGCTGTTCCTGGTCATCGCCGTGCCCTGGTATTATATGGTATGCCAGAAGAACCCTGACTTTTTCTATTTTTTCTTTATCCGGGAACATTTTCTCCGCTTTGCCACGAAAATGCATGAACGGTTTCATCCCTGGTATTATTTCGTACCGGTCCTGCTGGCAGGGACAATGCCCTGGACGGGGTTTTTGTTGACATTTTTCAGCAAAAAAGGCATCCTGCGGCGTCCCGGGACAGTACGGCACCGGCAGGATATACTATTCCTCGGACTCTGGGCCGGACTGATTTATGTCTTTTATAGTATTTCCGATTCCAAACTGCCGACTTATATCCTTCCCTGCTGGCTGCCCTTGTCTGTCCTCCTGGCAGCATCACTGGAACGGTGCCGGAGGGAAAAAAGCTGGCTCTGTCACAGCTTTTTTGTCAACTCGGTGCTCTGCCTGTTGTTCACGGTTGCAGGAATTGCCTATCTCATGCATACGGATTTCCTGACCATACCGGATTTTTTGAAAAATGGCGGCCTGCTCATCGCGTCTCTCCTTGCCGGTACGGTTGTGGCCTGCTGGTCTTATAAAAAGCGCCGCAGTTTCCTTGCTGTTTTCCTGATTCTCAGCTGTATGGCCTATGGATTTGGTCTTGGCGCCCATCAGGTACAGGGGCAGATCCATGATCATCAGTCGGCCTATCAGGTCAGCCAGGATATCAAGGCTCTCCATCCGTCGGAAGATACACCGATTATTATGTACGGTTCCTTCATTCCCGGTCTGGTATATTATCTGGACCGGCCTGTGGCGGCTGCTAATTTTATGGGTGAACTGGAGTTTGGCATTCACCATACGGAACGGACCGGCATGTATTATGGCAGTCAGGATCTGTATGATATCTGGCACAGCGACCAGCCTGTTATTGTCGTAGTGCAGCCGAAATATCTCGAGGAAGCGCTGAGAGTTATTGATGGCAGTATTTACCAGCGTATCGAAGAAGAAGATTATACCGTACTGATCAACCGGCCATTGAAAGAAGGCGTATCGCCATGAAACGTATAGATATTCTCGTACCCTGCTATAATGAAGAAGCGGTGCTCCGCCAGTTTTATGAACGGACCTGCGCGGTTCTGGAACAGATAAAGAATTATCAATTCACCTTTATCTTTGTCAATGATGGAAGCCGTGATGATACCTTGTCTATCATCCGCGAACTTTACGGAAACGATGACCGCGTTTCTTATATTTCTCTTTCCCGTAATTTTGGAAAAGAAGCGGCCATGCTGGCCGGGATGGACTATGCTGACGGCGATGCTCTGGTCATTATGGACGCCGATCTGCAAGATCCGCCGGAACTTCTGCCGGACATGATTACTTGGTGGGAAAAAGGCTACCGTGATGTTTCGGCACGGCGTCACAGCCGCGAGGGAGAAACGTTTTTTAAAAAATGGTCGAGTCATGTGTATTATAAACTACTGAAAAAACTGACCTCTGTGCCGGTACAGCAGGATGTCGGTGATTTCCGCCTTCTGGACCGGCGTTGTGTCCAGGCCTTGTGCAGTATGAGGGAATGTCAGCGCTATACCAAAGGGCTTTTCAGCTGGATTGGCTTTGAAAAGAAAGAAATCCTGTTTGACCGGCCGCCGCGGGCCGCTGGCAAAACGAAATGGAACTACTGGCAGCTGTTCAATCTTGCTGTAGATGGAATTACCAGCTTTACGACGGCACCACTGCGGATGGCTTCCTTTGCAGGATGCCTGCTGGCCTTTCTGGCTGCCCTGTACATGTGTTTCATCGTGGTACGCACGCTCCTGTGTGGCGGTGACGTCGCCGGATATCCATCTCTTATTTCGGTGATTCTGTTTATCGGCGGCGTGCAGCTCATGTTCATGGGAATTATGGGAGAATATATTGGCCGTATTTATAATGAAAGCAAAGGCCGTCCGCCGTATATAGCCGATGAAACGGGCGTAAAAAAACAAGAGAAACGATAGGGAGAAGAAACCGTCTTATGGGCGGTTTCTTTTATTTTCTCTGGCAAACATGGTACAATACAACTAACATGTATCCATGCCCGCCCGGGCGAAACAGAAAGAAGGAAACCGCCATGATCGATATAGAAAAGTTGCAGGACATTCTGGCCGAGTATAAAAGAGATTTCCCCCAGCGCTGGCCTCTGGAAAAGTATAAGTGGGAAGCCGTGCGCTGTTTTCAGACGGCATGGGACTTCGCAGCCCGGGATTTTGAAGAAATGTTTACAGCGGCTACGGCCCGGACGAAAGATTTGCTCACCTCTGTCAATTATTATCCCCGCGGGGTCATGCGTGGGTTTGCCGCTGTTAACCGGGATGCGACCAAGGCCATGTTTGCCAATCTGTTCGATGAAAAGAAAAATCTGGCTGCCCGTGTAGAACGATTCCGTGAAGATGCTGAACATATACGGCGGGAATATGGCGAAGGCATATGGAAACAGCACTATCAGAAACTGAATGCTATCAGTATTTATTTGTGGCTCCGCTATCCGGACCGCTATTATCTGTACAACTATTCTGACTGTCGTGTCGTAGCAAAAGAACTCCATAGTTCCTTCATGCCTCACCGTGGCGCCCACGCAGGGAATCTCATCGGGGCGTATGAACTGTTCGATGAAATCTGTGATGTCATTAAAAAGGACAGAGAACTGCAGACGGTATACCGGGCACAGCGCCGGGATAACTGCTGGGCTGATACGTCCTGTCATACGCTGACAGTGGACCTTTGCATGTATATCAGCCGTATTTATTCGAAAAAAGGAATAGGCAGTGGCGACCCGGACTGGCTCCCTATCGGTTACAGTCCGGAATTATCTGTGCAGGACTGGGTCGCTTTGCTTCAGGATGATTCGGTGTTTACGGAAAGCAGTCTGGAAGTGATGCGCCGGTTCCTCGACTTTGGAGGAATGGCGACGTGCCGGCAGCTGGCAAATAAATATGGAGAACCTAAAAATTTCTATGATTTCTGTTCTGTATCGCTGGCAAAAAGAGTAGCGGAAAAAACGGATTGCAATGTCCTGAATACAGAGGATGAACGTGCCAAATGGTGGCCGATTTTATATGTGGGTAAAATAGATGAAAAAGATGCCGAAGGCGGGTACATATGGAAATTGCGGGATGAGCTGGCAGAAGCACTGCGACAGGTCGATTTATCACGGGTAAACCTATATGCCAATGTATCACTTCCCAAAGGCAGGCATGCTGCCTGGTGGTTCAGCGTCAATCCCGTGTTGTGGAGTTTTTCTTCTATGGGAGTGGGAGAACCCCGCAGCTTTTCTCTGTATAATGAAAACGGCAATAAACGACGTATTTTTGAAAATTTCCTGGAAGTGAAAAGCGGGGATTTCCTTATTTGCTATGAGTCCCTGCCGGTCCGCCAGATTGTTGCCATTGGTAAAATCGTCAAAGAAAGTGACGGTGAAAATATTTATCTGGAAAAAGTAGAAGGTCTGGTGCATCCCATTGGCTACAATGCATTACAGACTGTGCCGGAACTGCGGCAGATGGAGTATTTTGAAAATCCCCAGGGTAATTTATTCAAACTGACTCATAGTGAATACACCTGTATCATGGACCTGATCCGTGACGAAAACCCCGTTGATCATCAGCGGGTGGTCAAGCCCTATACCAGTGATGATTTTATCCGGGAAGTCTATATGAGCCGCGGCCATTTTGCTACACTCATTTCACTCCTGAAGCATAAACAGAATATCATTCTTCAGGGGGCTCCAGGCGTTGGCAAGACCTATACGGCGCGGCGCATTGCCTATGCAATGATGAAAGAACGGGATGACAGCCGCATTGAATTTGTCCATTTTCATGAAAGCTTTGGGTACGATGATTTTGTCGCAGGCTATAAGCCTCAGGATACAGGGTACGTCTTCCGGTACGGCGTTTTTTACCGGTTTTGCCAGCGGGCTGCCAATATGCCCAATAAGCCTTTCTTTTTCATCATCGATGACATCAACCGGGGAAATATCAGTAAAATCTTTGGCGAATTGCTGATGCTCATTGAAAAACCATACCGGGGGACGGCGGTGACTCTTTCCTGCAATGGTATGCCTTTTTCAGTTCCGAAGAATATCTATATCATAGGTATGATGAACATGGCGGACAATGTATCTATCCGCGATTATATCCTGCGCCGCCGGTTTGGCTTTTTTGAGCTGATTCCCGAATTTGATTCCGATGGGTTCCAATCGTATATGAAACGGCTCGACAGTGATACCTTTACGGCACTGATTACCTGCATAAAAAAACTCAACGCGGAAATTGCCGAAGATCCCGGACTGGGCCGGGGCTTTTGCATCGGCCATGGATATTTTTGTGGTCAGACAGAATATACAGAAGAATGGCTCATGGAAATCGTCGATTATGAAATCATGCCACTTCTTTCAGAATACTGGCCGGATAACCCCGATAAAGTACGGCATTGGGGACATGTCCTGCGCAGTGTATTTTATGATTGAGGAGGCGCATTATGAAACGATATTTATACCTGCTTTCGGCGGGGCACCTCTGTACGGATTTAAGTGGGGGAGCCTTGCCGGCTCTGCTGCCTTTTCTCGTCCTGTATTATAATCTCGATTATGCTGCCGTTGGCGGCCTCATGTTTGCCTCTTCCTTTTTGTCATCGGTCATTCAGCCCATATTTGGCTATCTGGCTGATAAGCTGTCCCAGTCGTGGTTTTTAGTAGCCGGAGTCTTTTTATCAGGAGCCTGTTTTGCATTGACGGGATTTGTTTCAGATTACTGGGCTATTTTTACAGTTGTTGCACTCATGGGCGTCGGAGGATCCATGTTTCATCCAGAAGCGGCCCGTCTAGTTCATGCTGTTTCCGGAAGAAATGAAGGAAAGGCGATGGGGATTTTTTCCGTCGGCGGCAATGGGGGATTTGGCATAGGCCCGCTTCTGGTCGTCGGAGCCGTTACTTCCTTTGGTATGCCCGGTATGGTTGTATTTGCTGTTATTGCCGTCATGATGTCCCTGCTCCTCATACGGGCTCTTCCCTCTCTCCGCAGGGCCGTACAGGACGTGTCTCCTGCCACACAGCCCCGGGAAACCGTCCGGGATGGTGCCATAGCAGGGAAAAATGACTGGCGTCAGTTTTCCAAGCTCACAATCGTCATCATATTCCGGGCCATTGCTGTCTCATCGCTCTTTAGCTTTTTGCCCCTTTTCTGCATTCATATTCTGGGTGCATCGGAAGCAGCCGGGAGCCTGGTCCTGTCAGTCCTGTCCCTTTCGGGTATCGTCATGACGCTCTGGGGAGGCAGTCTGGCTGACCGGTACGGTTGTGTATGGACTCTCCGGTTGTGTTGTATCCTTTTTGTACCGCTCATGATATTTATCACTATTTCGACGCAAATCTGGATGGTCTATGCCTTGCTGCTGCCGCTCAGTTTCTGTGTGAGCGGTGCCTATTCGGCTTATGTCGTCCTGGGACAGCGCTATCTGGCCCGCAGTATCGGATTTGCATCGGGAGTCACCATGGGGCTGGCTTTCAGCATTGGGGGCATGCTCGTTCCCGTCCTGGGATGGGTTGCCGATATGTATGGCCTGCTAGCGGCGATGGAAGTCATTACGGCCTGCACGATAGGGGCCGCAGCCTGCTCGTTTGTACTGCCGGAACCGGAAATTCATGAAACTGCCTGACAGAAACGATTATCTTGGTTATTGATCTTCAGAGGCCCATACAAATGCCACACAATGAAAATTAAGATTATATAGTAAAAAAATTACGCATTAAAAATATGGGAAGAGTATATATGGGAAAGAATATGTTTCAAACGAAGAGTATCAGTGAATTTATTTCTGAGACGAAGCAGGACGGGGGATGAACCGGGTCCGTAGGCGTTTGGCCTGACCATGTTGGGCATCTATTTCGGATATGGGTATCGCCATAGTCTCCTTTCCCGTATGCGCCAGATGAAACGCGGTGAAGGTGCCGTAACTGCAGTTCCTGGTAAAGAAGAAGCTGTCGGTAAAGGCGTATCGTCTTGTCTCATCATCATTGATTGGAGATAGTTTCTTATAGATGACATGAAATAAAACATGCAAGACGGGCCTGCTGATTGTTAGCAGGCCCGTTTTGCATGTACGTACGGATAGATCAAAGACTATTTTTCCTGGAAAAATTCGATTTCTTCACCGCAGGGACCGACAGCAAAAGCGATGCGGGCCGGAAGTGGCGGCTGGGACGCAATGGTGATGTCTTTGGGTTCTACGGCAATGGTATAGCCTGCCTTGCGTACGGCTGCGATGCAGGCATCGGTATCATCTGTTGCCAGAGCGAAGTGATTGACCGAACCCGTAGTACGGCCGGCACTTCCACTGGCGAAGATTTCGATGAGCCCGTCACCGGTATCGAACATGATGCCTTCTTTTTCTCCATTTCCCCAGCGGCGCAGAACTGGCAGTCCGAGTACATCCCGGTAAAAGTGGACCGTTTCTTCGAATTTTTTTAAATCAGCACATTTTAATGCTGCATGATGGATTCCTTTGATCAGACTCATAATAAGACCTCCTGATTGACAGTATATATACATTGTATCATAGGAAGGGCCTGATTGTTACTGTCTGCTCAGAGGGAAAATAGAAAATGGTCCTTTCGGGGCATTGCGTTTTGCCTTCCTGCATGCTATAATAAACGAAAAGAATAATGATTATTAGTTGATATATAATAAAAGGAGGGATTCCTATGCGTATAGGTGAAGGTACCATTGAAGAAATCAAGGAAGATGGTCTGGCAAAGATAAAAGTAAGCCGGGACTTCCTGTATGTGGCCTGCAGTGCCTGCGCCGGAGCAGAACATGTTATGATTACTGCGTATAATGGCCTGGGAGCCCAGGAAGGAAACCGCGTCCGTTATGAAGTGGATGATTCGCATCTGGCTATGAGTTCGTTTATTTGTTTTATGATGCCCCTTCTCCTGGCGGCTGCCGGTGCGCTGGCCGGATATGGCCTGGGCGCAGAGACTATGTGGGGTATTGCCGGTGCCGTCATCGGCCTGGTATGCGGAGCTGCCGGTGTCAAGTATTATGATAACCGGCTGGGAAAGATGATCGATACGAAAGCTTCCATTACAGCCATCCTCGATGATGAAGAAGACAATGAATCATCAATCGCATAATTGCATACAAAACGGGCTTGTCGTCATGCGGCAGGCCCGTTTTCTGATGCAGAATATAAAATACAAATTCCAAAGTATTATTTTGTCAGGATGTTGGTTAGTTCGCCGATACCGTCAATTTTTACGGTGACTGTGTCGCCGGCTTTCAGCCAGACCTGTTGATCTTCCGGGTATCCGAGGATGACTCCTGACGGAGTGCCCGTAAAAATGACGTCTCCCGGTTTCAGCGTCATATACTGGGAGAGGTAACTGACGATAGTGGCACAGTCGAAAATCAGGTCATTTGTATTGGAATCCTGACGAAGTTCTCCATTGACGAAACTCTGGACATGGAAATGAGCCGGATCTGCTTCTGCTGCGGGTACGATGTATGGTCCCAGAGGAGCGAAGCCGTCAAAGGTTTTGCCAATCAGCCACTGCGGGGTACGCATCTGCAGATCACGGGCAGAAAAATCGTTTCCTATGGTATAGCCAAAGACGTAATCAAGGGCGTCTTCTTTATCTACCATGTGAGCTGTTTTTCCGATGACGATGACCAGTTCGACTTCATAATCGTATTTATAGGCCGTATCGGGCAGGACAATCGGTTCCTTGTGAGCGTTCAATGCGTTATTGAACTTGCTGAATAATGTAGGATAGTCGGGAATAGGCAGCTTGGATTCTTTGGCATGAGCCGCGTAGTTGAGGCCGATGCAGAGAATCTTTTCCGGATTGAGTACGGCCGGGGCAAAGCGTACCGTATCTATATCGACAACCGGGCCATTTTTGGCAGCTGTCCTGATGGCATCCAGTGTGTACGTCCCGTCTATGGTTGTCTGCATTGCAGCCGGGATAGCCGGATATCCTCCGGCAGTAGCGTCGCGGGCCGTGCCGTCTTCGTCAACGATGCCGAGATGGATTTCGTCGTCTTTGTAGAAATTAAACAGTTTCATGGATGAATCCCCTCCTCTGACTTTCTAGAATACTAGTCTATTCCATTATAGCATATTAAACATAATAAACATAGAAAAGATACAGTTCGTTAGAACGAAATAGATGAGAATTCCGTAATTTCTTCCAATGTCTGGACAAATGCTTCCAAATCTTTCTGGTCATTTTCCGAAAAGCGATTGTAAATAGGACTGTCCATATCGAGAAGGGCTACGACTTTGCCATCGTGATGAATAGGGATGACGAGTTCTGAATTGGAAGCGCTGTCACAGGCGATATGACCCGGGAAAAGATGAACATTGTTAATCCGCTGGGTTGCGTCTTCCGCTACAGCTGTGCCGCAGACTCCTTTACCGATGGGGATGCGGATGCAGGCGACTTTGCCCTGGAACGGCCCCAGCAGCAGGCTGCCCTGATTGACGATATAGAAGCCTGCCCAGTTGATGGAAGGAAAGCAGTCCCAGAGCAGGGCAGACGCGTTGGCAAAAACAGGAAGCCAGGAGGCATCGGCTTCTGCCAGCGCCCGCAGTTGTTTATTCATCAGTTCAAAATTTATCATGGTATTGTACTCCCTTATTATAAAAAATTGAGTGAATCGGTTCAGACCTTATTATACTACAGATCGCAATGATTCTGCATCCTTTTCCGGGAAAAGTCAGAAAATAACTACAGAATCACATAACAAAAAGACTGCTCTGTGAAGGCAGTCTTTTTGTTATGTAGGCTCCGATAGATGGGGAACTTATGTATCCCGTTATGGAGAGAGCGTCCTCATGGCTGGAAGTAAATTGTTTTTTCAAATGGTACTTTAACGGGATGACCTTCATAGGTCATGGGAGAAAAACGCATCTGCCATAGTGCCGAATCAGCCGCTTCGCGGAAACCCAGGTTGGGGGGATTAGAGAGAATCGAGACGGATTCGACAGAGCCGTCCAGGCCGACTAATATATGTGCGGTGACAGATATGGTTTTGGCGTATCCGATGGACCGGGCTTCATCGGGATAGACGGCCCGGGCATCCTGCAGAATCTGATAGTCGATGCCGGAGGCGTCGGGAGCGGTATATGATCCGTCGCCGTTATCGACGAAACCGGCTCCTAAACCTCCGCCGGTACCGGAGCCGCTCCCATTTCCGCTTCCGTCACCATTACCATTACCATCACCAGAACCACTTCCGCTGCCACTGCCTTCACCAGTACCATCACCGGTACTAGTGCCACTTCCGCTTCCTCCACCAGTACCCTCATCTATATCGCTACTAATACTTCCTGTAGTGTTGCCAGGAGCTGGTGCAGATGTGGTAGTGGCAGGAACTGTTGTTGCAGCAGTATCTGCTGCAGGGATAGCCGGGGCTGCATCCGGAGTGGATATGCGCCCCTGGTATGACGGTATCATAGCAGATTCAGCCGCTGTTGTTATACTGCCTGCACGGTTAACGGCCTGAAGACTGTTGGAAACAGCTGATTCACTGAGGGGCTGGGGGAAAGCCGTATTCTGCCAGACAGTGGTCCCGCTACCATTGCCCCCACCGCCGCCCCCACCACCGCTGCTTCCCGTATCGCCATTTCCTTCCAACTCGACCATGACCATTTGTGGAGGCCGTGTAGCTGCTGTATGGGCAACAAACAGGGCGAGGATGAGAAAGAAAAGGACATGAATCAGGCCGGATACGGTATATGCTTTTTCCCAGGAAAGAGTATTCATGAACAATGAGTTCTATCCTTCGGAAGAAGTCAGCATCTCCGGCGCCTCCTTAATGTTAAAACGTGTATTTGACGCCGCCATAATATGTCCGGTCCGATCCTGCGGTGATGGTGCTGTATGGCCCGATGCCGGATTCATATTCATAATAGGTTTTGTTGAACAGATTGGTGATGCCGCCAAATACTTCCAGATTTTTATTTACTTTATAATGGGCATCGATATCGACGAGAGAGTGGGAGCCGATAATTCCGCCATCGTTATCATATTTATCGGCATCGGAGAGGAAGTTATTGTATTTTCCGATATAGGTATAGGTGGCGCCCATATTAAATTTCTTATTGAAGGCGTAGTCAGCGCGGAGTATGACTTTATGTTTTGGAACTTTCATGAGCCCGCTCTTGGTGTAATCAATCCGGTCTTTCGAGTGTTCTGCCATCCAGGATTCGCCGGCACCGTTATAACTACTACGGCCTTTGAGATACGTATAGCCTTTGGTAAATTTCCATTTTCCTACATGCTGCTGGATTGATAAATCAATTCTCTTTCGCTGTGTTTTCAGGATATTCATGGTTTTCATGTTCAAGTGATTCTGGGCGTCAAAAATATAGAAACGGTTCATCTGATTATCTGTATACGAATAAAAACCTGTCAGGCTGATGGTGGAAGCTCCGATTTTATCACGCCAGCCTACTTCATACATGTTGAAAATTTCGTCATCGGCCCCGGTCGTGACATAGCGTTTGTATCCGTCGATACGCGATTCATCGGTGATCTGCAGGCCGTCGGGGGAAGTAAAGCCCCGTTCCCAGCGGGCGTATACACGTCCTGTATCGTTGTAATGGTATGCCGCCGACAGTTCAGCTGCCGTATTCCAGCGATTGCTTTCATCAGCTCCGGAAAGTCCGCTGGCTGCCTGTTTGTCAAAGTCCCACAGCAGGCGTTCCCGGCGCAGCCCCTGGGTGAACGTCCATTTCTTTTTGTTCATAACATTCAGAGCATATAAGGCTTCTACTTTCTTGTCATAATTAAACGACAATGGTTCCAGCGTATAGGTTTTGGTGCGATAGTTCACTAATTTATAGTTATTATAATCCAGATTAGCTTTTTGCCGGTAGATGTCCAGGCCAAGCAGCAGGTTATTCTGTTTGCCGGAACCGTAAGAATAATCAAATTTCAGTTTGGCCCCTTTAGTATCGTGATACATGCGTTTATCGTCCGTATCGGTGTTGCTGTAATACCCCTTTGTTATAGAAAAAGTCACCAATAAACCGCCAGTTGGAGCCAAGACTGGATTCATAAGTCATATTATATGAATCGAGGTGGCGGTCGCCATTCAGATAATCCCGCCGCTTTTCTGTTATTTTATGACCGTCTGCATCGAGGCCGACTGTGACTGTCTGATAAGCGGGAACATAATTTTTACCTTCTTTCAGCATTTTAGAAATAGAAATATTGCCGATATAGCGGCTGTCCTCTTCCAGATGGCTGGCACGGACGGTCAGCCGCTGGTTTTTATCGATGTTATAGCGGAAGCCGCCGTATACATAATCACTATTGCGGTAGGTGTTTTTAAAATAGAGGTTGCGGTTGATTTTGGAATAACCGGCCGTAACGGTCAGTTTGTCATTGACTTTGGAGCCGATGTTCAGGTTCAGCTTCTCCCCGTCAGAATTCCATTCTGTATTGAGTGTGTTCTGTACCTGATTCATCGTCCGCAGACTCGTCGTAATGTTGATGACACCGCCAGACGCTCCGGAACCGTAAAGGACGGATCCGCCACCGGGAATGATTTCAATTTTTTCGATATTTTCTACGGGTACGACATCATAATTCGTCTTGAGAGGATGATTGACGACAGAGGTGATGGGAGCTCCGTCGAGGAGGACTTGCAGGTTACGGGCAGACTGGTCCGAACCCTGGCCACGAATATCGATATCGCCTTGTCCAGTGAGGCCGACGTTGATGGATGGGACATCTTTCAGAATGTCTGACAGGCTGGTGTAACCCTTTTCCTGGATATCTTTTTTCTGTATGACAATGACTTCTTTTGTATCTTTGAGACGCTCGACTTCCACATAGTCGGGATGGACGTAGGAATCCTGCAATTTAATGGTAGATGGTCCGGCAGCCAGACTGGAGCTGCAGGCCAGGAGAGTTAAAATTGTCAGTAATGGTATGTATTGTTTCTTTTTCAAAATAATCCTCCTTATATATTAAAATTCATAAATGATTGTAACAATCTTTATCAATTATACACGTACAATATGACATTTTCTACTCCATTCAGACAAAAAATAATCCATTGCGACATTTTTTTATGTAGACTGTGCCACAACTCTTGCCAGTCCTTCTATTCGTGTTAGAATAGGTCATGCAGTATGAGATAAAGAAGGGACATTGTGATGAAATATAATCATATCATAGCAGGAATACTGTCTGCCTTCTGGTGTGCTTCTCTGGCACCGGTACTGGCGGACACGATTCCTGTCAATAATCTGGTGCAGATAGTGGCTTCCGATTCGGCGACGGCCAAGACGGTGGCCTGGCAGGATAGCAGCGGACGCCGTGACTATACGGTTACGTATCGCCAGAAAGGAAGCAGTGAAACAGCAAGAGCCTTTGTTACCAGCCCCAAGCGTCCGCCCGTATATGATGCGGAATGGGTTCCTCCGTATACGTACGGCGCCTACATGCAGGGCCTTCGTCCCGACACGGAGTATGAATACGAAATTGCTGATGCGGACGGTGAAAGCGGCTGGTTCCCTTTCCATACGACGACGGAACAGCTCAATCGATATGAAGTACTCGTTTTCAGTGATACCCAGTCAACTGATTATAGTGTCTGGGGACAAACGGCACAAGCTGCCTATGAAGCCCATCCCGGAGCCGCCTTTTTTACGGTCGTAGGAGATTTGAGCGATAATGGACAGTCCTGGTATCAATGGAAAGCCTGGTATGAAAATGCCGATATCCTTACGTCCTATATGCCCATTGCCCCGGTTCTTGGGAACCATGAAGCCTATTCTCTGGATTGGAAATTTTGTGAACCTTATACCTATAAAGCATTGTTTCCCGTGCCGTACGGTGCCCCGGAAGGACAGAGCCGTCTGGCCTATTCCTTTGATTATGGTGATGTCCACTATGCGGCACTGAATACGGATTATGAAGAACTGCACGAGTTGTATCCGGACATGATGGAACACGAAGTGACCTGGCTGGATCAGGACCTGGCAGACGCCCGGAAACGGGGAAAGAGGCTGGTTGTGCTCATGCACCGGCCGGCAGTAACGGCTACGTACCGGGCCCTTCCTGATATCAATGGGACTTATTTTATGCCCCTTTTTGATAAATATCATGTACCACTGGTCTTTACGGCCCATGAACATTGTTATGCCCGCACAGAGCCTCTTATAGATGGCAGGCCCGGCGAAGGGGGTACGACGTATATTTCGACAGGCCGTGCCGGTACGGAATCGTATACGGATACGGTGAAACGGTATTGTGATGCGGCTTATTACAATCCTACGGATCAGCCCATGTATCTGACGCTGGCAGTAGAACCGGATACGTTTACTGTGACGGCGTACAAGACGGATGGTACGGTTATCGATACGGCTTCTATTGCGGCTCCGTCTCCTTCCGGAAACGCGACGGCTGCATCTGCCGGGACATCAAAAGGAAAAAAGAAAGGCCGGAAAGTGGTACAGAAACCGGCAGAAAACCGGTCATTGCAGAAAAAATATTCAACTGAAGAACCCGGCTCCTGGCAGAAAGAGAAACCAGACCGTATACAGAAATGACAATCCAGTTCCCGTAACAATCAACATGTAGGATTCTTTTGCTGGAGACACATTGCTGAATAACACAAGGGGCTGTTATACAATCGTGACACTGGTATAGTATAATAGGGAACAGGAGGTAGATAATGATGAAAAATAAAACATGTAAATTCTTGGCTGCCGCTGCGGTACTGGCACTGGGATTTGCCAATACTGCCTTCGTTTCCCAGGCTGCTGGTACGGCATCCGGTGATTGGGACCGCCAGCTGGTACGCCAGATGGATCAATTAGAACAACGTATGGATGCGATGGAACGGCGCATGGACCGGGATATGGCCGTGCAACGCCAGTTTTTCAATGACTGGATGGACCATTCTATGATTATGCCAGACCCCTTTGCCCGTATCTGGCAGGATCAGTCCCGAAGCCTGGAAAATATGCAGACCATGCTTTCCCAGGATGGTAAAGGCAATGGTTCTTCCTCTCAGTTGCAGCTTACCGGCAGGAATGGCAATCTGATGCAGGTCAGTACCTGGGGCAGCGGGACTCCGGCTGACACGGATATCAGCTATGCCGTATCCAATCAGATGATTGCCGGTGATGTCACGGCAGACGGGAACAGTTCGCTGAAACTGGCACTGCGGGATAAGACCTATTTTAAAGGGGCCCTGAATAAAGATAAGAAGGCCCGGGCTGTATCGCTTTCCCTCGATAAAGATGCTGTGTGGGAAGTAACGGGTACGTCCTATGTGACCGCCTTTACCGATGAAGACACGACGCTGGCGAACGTTCACAGCAACGGATATACGATTTATTATCAGGCCGATAACCGGGATAATGCCTGGTTGAAAGGGACTGCACGGGATCTGCCCGGAGGTGGCAGACTGCTTCCGGAAGTACAGAAACCGGAAGCGCAGCAGGCAGCTTCTGACGGCAGGGCAGGAAAAGCGCCAAAGGCAGATACAGGCCATACGAGATAACGGGGCGCGGGCAGAATTTTATGTCTGTCATAAAAAATACTATATATTGTATAACCGGAAGGCATTCACTTCTTATAGGCCTTCCGGTTTTTCTGTGTACTCCTGCAGGGGGGAGAAACGGCAAAATAAAACAGATGATAAATTGATACTGGACAAGGTGTCCTTATATTGTTTTCACAAAAGCCTGCGAAATACCAATTCTTCTATTGGCTTTTCTCTTATTTTGTAGTATCATAATACACGGTATTAACGACACTATATATAGTATTCTTAAAACATTTATCAACAATATTTTGTATACAGAAGAGACATACCTCGTATGTTTGAGACACAAGGAGATGTAGTATGGAACAAGTACAGCAAACAGAAAGCATCAATGTCAGGACCCATGTTATCAAGCGCAATGGCCAGGAAGTGGGCTTTGATATTTCCAAAATCATCAATGCAATCAGCAAGGCCAACCAGGAAGTCAGCGGGATTCATCAGATGAACCGTTATCAGATCCGGGCTGTAGCGGATACCATTGCCAAGAATATTGCCAGTCAGCCCCATGCCGTCAATGTCGAAGATATACAAGATATGGTAGAAAAAGGCATTATGGAAATGCGCGGTTATGAAGTGGCCCAGAAGTATGTACGGTACCGGTATAAACGCGAAATATCCCGGAAAACAAATACGACAGATGATAGCATTCTGGCTCTCATCGAACAGATGAATGAAGAAGTCAAGCAGGAAAATTCCAATAAAAACCCGGTCATCAATTCGACACAGCGGGACTATATGGCCGGAGAAGTCAGCAAGGATCTGACGAGACGCGTCTTATTGCCGGAAGATATTGTCCGGGCCCACGAACAGGGAATCATTCATTTCCATGATATGGACTATTATGCCCAGAAAGAACATAACTGTGACCTCATCAATCTGGAAGATATGTTGCAGAACGGCACTGTCATCAGTGAAACACTGATTGAAAAACCGCACAGTTTCTTTACGGCCTGTAACGTCACGACCCAGATTGTTGCCCAGGTAGCCAGCAATCAGTACGGTGGCCAGTCCTTCACACTGGCACATCTGGCTCCGTTCGTCGATATCAGCCGCCGCAAAATCCGCCGTCAGGTCGAAGAAGAACGGAAGGTATGCGGAGAAAGTCTCGATCCGGCCATTATAGATAAAATCGTTGCCTGCCGGCTGCGGGAAGAAGTAAAGAGCGGAATCCAGACGATACAGTATCAGCTCATTACGCTTATGACCTGCAATGGACAGGCACCGTTTGTGACGATGTTCATGTATCTCGATGAAGTACCGGAAGGCCAGACCCGGGATGACCTGGCCATGATTATTGAAGAAGTGCTGCACCAGCGCATGCAGGGCGTCAAGAATGAAAAAGGCGTCTGGATTACACCGGCATTCCCGAAATTGATTTACGTACTCGATGAAGATAATATCAGTGAAGACGCTCCCTACTGGTACCTGACGGAACTCGCTGCGGAATGTACAGCCAAACGGATGGTGCCGGACTACATTTCTGCAAAAATCATGAAACAGCTGAAACAGGGCAATGTCTATACCTGCATGGGCTGCCGGTCCTTCCTCACCGTCGAAGATTCCCAGCGCAATCCTGATGGCAGTCACAAATTTTATGGCCGCTTCAATCAGGGCGTCGTGACTATCAATCTCGTCGATGTGGCCTGTTCGTCTGATGGCGACATGGACAAGTTCTGGAAAATTCTGGATGAACGCCTGGAACTCTGTCACCGTGCCCTGCGCTGCCGTCATGAACGTCTCTGCGGCACCGTATCGGACGTAGCTCCCATTCTCTGGCAGTATGGCGCTCTGGCACGGCTGAAGAAAGGGGAAACGATTGACAAGCTTCTGTATAATGGCTATTCGACGATTTCCCTCGGATATGCGGGCATCTATGAAATGTGTATGCGCATGCTCGGTAAATCCCATACGACACCGGAAGGCCGTGAGTTTGCCCTGTCTGTCATGCAGCGTCTCAATGACAAATGCAAGGAATGGCGGCAGGCAGAAAATATCAGTTATTCTGTATATGGCACGCCCATGGAATCGACGACATACCGCTTTGCCAAATGCCTTCAGAAACGGTTTGGCATCATTAAAGGCGTAACGGATAAAAATTATATCACCAATAGTTACCACGTCCATGTGACGGAACCGATTGATGCGTTCCATAAATTGAAATTCGAAGCCGATTTCCAGCGCCTTTCTCCCGGCGGTGCCATCAGCTACGTTGAAGTGCCGAATATGCAGAATAATATTCCGGCCGTCCTGACAGTCATGAAATACATATATAACAATATTATGTATGCAGAACTCAATACGAAGAGCGATTACTGTGAAGTCTGTGGATATGACGGTGAAATCAAAATCGTAGAAGATGACAGCGGAAAATTGGTCTGGGAATGCCCGAACTGTGGCAACCGGGACCAGAGTAAGATGTCCGTTGCACGCCGGACCTGCGGATACATCGGTACCCAGTTCTGGAACCAGGGACGTACCCAGGAAATCAAAGACCGGGTGCTTCATTTGTAAGAATAGAAAAATGTTTGACCATAGAGGAGTTGTCTGCCTGAGACAGCTCCTCCTTTCATCGCGGAGGCAGAATCATGAATTATGCAGAAATAAAAGAATACGACATAGCCAATGGTCCGGGCGTGCGGCTGAGTGTATTCGTATCCGGTTGTACACACCATTGCAATGGATGTTTTAATCCCATGACCTGGGACTTTTCTTATGGAAAACCATATACACAGGAAACAGAAGACAAGATTATAACCTTACTGGGGGAAGAGTGCTATCAGGGACTGACTCTTCTGGGAGGAGAACCCATGGAACCAGTCAATCAGAAGGGCTTGCTTCCTCTGTTGCGGCGGGTCCGGCAGACCTATCCTCATAAGGATGTATGGTGCTTTACGGGATACCTTTTTGACCGGGATCTGCTGGGGCGTATGGTATCCAGTGTACCGGAAACGAAAGAGCTGTTGTCCTATATTGACGTTCTCGTCGATGGAGAATTTGTCCTGGAGAAAAAAGACGTCACCCTTCTTTTCAAGGGATCCAGCAACCAGCGTACAATCAACGTTCCGGAGTCACTCCGGACGGGACATATTGTTTCCTGGGAACCGGGGCATGTATCCATGTCCAAGATGGCAAAAGTATAATGATGATTTGAACGTAATAAAAAGACCTGCTGCATGTGCGGCAGGTCTTTTTGCGGGATGAGGACAGATTATTTTTCAGCATTGAAATCCAGTGCTGTCTGGGCATAGAGCATAGCACCGCCCAGGAGAGCGCTTTCGTCTACTGTATAGTAGCAGGAATGCTGCGGATAAATGGCTTTGCAGGCTTCGTTGCGGATACCGAGCTGGCAGACGCAGCCAGGTACTTTGTCCATGAAGTATGCGAAATCTTCGCCGCCCATCGTAGCCGGTATTGCTACCGGTGCATCGGGGGCAATGACTTTGCGGGATGCACTCTTGACGACGTCAGCCATGTGTTCATCATTGATGACCGGCGGGCAGAGGACCGTGTTTTTGGTAACGGCCGTTGCACGGTAAGCAGCTGCCGTTTCGCTGGCAATGCGGTCGATGACTTTCGGCAGAGCTGTGAAAATTTCTTTGCTGAAGCAGCGGGACGTGCCACCGAGATGAGCGCTTTCGGCGATGACATTCCAGCGGTAACCGGCTTTTACTTCACCAACGGTAACGACGACTGGTTCCATCGGGGAGAATTCACGGCTGACCATGGATTGCAGGTTGTTGATGATAGCGGCCTGTACGACGACGGCATCGGTGCAGTTGTGCGGTGTTGCACCATGGCCGCCTTTACCGGTGACATCAATGGTGAACATGTTGGCGGCGCCCATGCGGGGGCCGGCATCACAAGAAATATGGCCGGCATCGACATCGAACCAGACATGAATGGCAAAGCAGCCGTCTACGCCTTCCAGTGCCCCGTCTTTGATCATGGCAGGAGCGCCGGTGGCTACTTCTTCAGCCGGCTGGAAAGCCAGTTTGACTGTACCGCAGAGGTCTTCCTTCATATCGTTCAGGATATGAGCGGCGGTCAGCATCATGGAAATATGGCAGTCATGGCCGCAGGCATGCATGACACCGGGATTTTTACTGGTAAAAGGAAGGCCTGTTTTTTCTGTTACCGTCAAGGCATCCATATCGCCGCGGAGGAGAATGGTTTTGCCAGGCTTGCTGCCTTTAATCGTAGCGAGTACGCCCGTTTCCAGTCCGCAGGGAACCCAGGGTACGCCGATTTTATCGAGTTCTTCTTTGACTACTTTACTGGTATTGAATTCTTTTTCGCTGAGTTCCGGATTTTCATGAAAATACCGTCTCATGTTGATCTGGTAATTAGCGTATTTTTTTGCAACTTCTTTGATATCCATTATAAAAGACCCCTCTTCTTTTAAATAAAAATAATGTACACTTAGAATATTAAACCTATGTCCTATCCCTGTCAAACGAACAGAACGGAAAATATGACGTTCAGACTTGCCGATTTCGTCTTGTTATCATACCCAATGCTCATTGTGATATCAGAGCAGGGTAGCAAAATACCCGGCAATCAGGACCGATGTAATGGTAACGGATGTAAAACCGCCGACAATCATGCTGGGGAAGATATGGCTCATGAGGTAGCCCCGTTCTACCATATTATCTGCCAGGGAATCACAGGTCATTTCCGTAATCAGGGCATCGGCGGGAAAGCCATAAAGCGCAGTCAGGCCGTTGGCAAATGCCAGTGGGAAGGAAATGTGCATGATTTTGGAAATAACAAAGGCAAATAAGCCCATGCCGGCAGTACCGACGAGAATCAGGATGACCATAGGGCCGATGAGAGACATGAGCATGTCCGGAGTACAGTTCTTGAGGCCGTCAAAGACGAACATCATCAATGCGAACATGATGATCCAGAACGATCCGGCACGGGTCAGGGAATTCTGGTCCAGAAAGCCGATATAGGTGAAAAATACGCCTAGTACCAGAGCCCAGATAGCGCCGTTTACCGGCGTAACCTGACCGAGCAGGATAGCGAACCAGGCAACAAGGCCGAGCTTGGTCATCATGAAAACCGGCGTATTGAATTTTTCCGGCATTTTGGGGAGCAGTGTCTTGCGCTGTGTATCATTGGATACAGCAGTGAGGCCGACGTGGGAATTGCGTTCGATTTCTTCCGGTGAGAGTACGACTTCTCCGCTGCGGAGCTGCTTCAAAAGGCGTTTGCCTTCAGCCTGAAGGCAGACAGCTGTGAGCGGATAACCGGCAAAACCCTGGATGCAATACATGGCAATAGCAAAGACGGAAGCACTCATGAGGCCGGCTTTTGTTGCGGCCTGTTGCATAATCGTCGTGGCAACGATACCGCCGGTAAGCGGAGGCAGACCAACAATGACCAGTGTACGGTCCATGAGAAGAGAACCAAGATAATAACCGATAATGCACATGCCCAGGAGGCCGAACAGGCAGATAACGACAGTACGCCATTGACGGATGAGCTGCTGTACACTGATAATCGTACCGATGTGTACAATCAGAAGGAAAATAGCAATCGTATTGCCAAAAGGCATGAGGCCTGAATTAGTCACCATTTCTTTTGGAAAAATCGTCCAGTAGCCGAACAGCATGAGGCAGGCTGTGACGAAAACCGATGGAATCCAGGCTTTGGATAATTTGGAAACGTATTCGCCGATGACGAATACGACGCCGCAGGCAAAAAAGGCCAGGGCAAAGTTATACAATACCATAATACAAAAAACCCCTCTCATAAAAGCTATAACTAAATCCCCTCGTTCTGAGGTGGTGACTCATATACTAGTACTGTCAAAATGGTTTGTCAATAAAAAAATTAGTTTTAATAAGGGTGAATATTAAATTAAACGTTTTACTGATATATAAAAGATAAAAATACAACAAATGCAATGTAATATATTAATATTCGGTTTCTATAATCAGTATAGAGAAGAGGGATTTCTTGATATAAAAAAAAACAGGCGTTATCCATAAAGAATAACGCCCGTGTGATTTGTACCGATACGTACTAAGACCGTTGTCTGATCAGAGCAGTGTAGCGAAGTAACCAGCAATCAGTACAGATGTGATTGTAACGGAAGTAAAGCCGCCGACAATCATGCTCGGGAACATGTGGCTCATGAGATAGCCCCGTTCTACCATATCATCGGCCAGAGAATCACAGGTCATTTCTGTAATGATGGCATCGCAGGGGAATCCATAGAGTGCCGTCAGGCCGTTGGCAAAGGCCAGCGGGAAAGAAATCTTGAGGATTTTGGCAATGACAAAGGAGAAAATGCACATGCCTAACGTCCCAGTGACGATGAGGATGACCATAGGCCCGATGATGGAAAGCAGCATGTCCGGTGTGCAGTTTTTGAGGCCGTCGAAGACAAACATCATCAGTGCGAACATGACAATCCAGTAGGAGCCGGCACGGCTTAATGTATTTTGTTCAAGGAAACCGATATACGTAAAGACAACACCCAGGACGAGTGCCCAGATAGCACCGTTGACCGGGGTCAGCTGACCGAGAATAATGGCAAACCAGGCGACGAGACCGAGTTTGGTCAGCATGAAAACAGGTGTATTAAATTTCTGCGGCATTTTCGGAATCAGCGTTTTCCGTTTGCTGTCATCAGCAATGGCCGTCATGCCGACGTGGGAATTGCGTTCAATTTCTTCCGGTGTGAGGACGACTTCCCCGCTACGGAGCTGTTTGAGCAGGCGGCGGCCTTCAGCCTGAAGGCAGATAGCGGTAAGCGGATAGCCGGCAAAACCCTGGATGCAGTACATGGTGATGGCAAAGACGGATGCCGTCATGAGGCCGGCTTTGGAAGCGGCCATCTGCATGATCGTAGCAGCAACGATACCACCAGTAAGAGGCGGCAGCCCAGCGATGATAAGAGTACGGTCCATAAAGAGTGAACCGACATAATAGCCGATGACACACATCCCTAAGAGGCCGAATAAGCAAATGACGACGGTTTTCCACTGCCGGATCAGCTGCTGGATACTGATAATGGTACCGATATGAACGATAAGAAGAAAAATAGCAATCGTATTAGCGAATGGCATAAGACCGGCATTGGTAATCATTTCCTTCGGAAAGATTGTCCAGTAACCGACGAGCATGATGCATGCCGTGACAAAAACGGACGGAATCCACGCTTTTGTAATAGTGGATACATATTCACCGATTACGTATGCGCAGCCGCAGGCAAAAAATGCTAAAGCAAAATTGTAAAGGACCATAATACCTGATACTCCCCTCTAAAAACGTAATATATGCATACGTCAGGCATAACGCATACATATTCTTTACCCTGTCAGTATAGATGTCCTGACAGACTGCCGTCTTGTCTCCCCAGACAGATTGGGCAGTAGAACGTTTTTCTATCCCCCTTTATTCAATTTTGTTCTCATCCTAGCACAAAATATTCGCCTCGTCAATAAAAAATAAATAAAATACCGAAAAATATTAAAGTTAAGAAGAATATTAAAAATATTAAGAAAAGTATTTAATACATTCTATGTAAAATTGAGAACTATAGTATGCCAAGTCCCTGCAGGAGGATTTTCAGGCCAATCAGGATGAGTACGATACCGCCAAGGCGTTCGGAGCTTTTCTGATACCGCAGGCCAAAGAGACTGCCGGCTTTTACTCCGATGGCAGAACAGACAAAGGTCGTACAGCCAATGCAGAGCGCAGAGTAGAGAATGGATACGCCCATGAACGCAAAGGTAACACCTACTGCCAGGGCATCGATGCTGGTGGCGATGGCCAGTATGAGCATAGTCCGGGCATCGAGAGCGGCGCCACCGTTATTTTCCTGTTCACTGCTGCCCGATTCGCGGATCATATTGCCACCGATGAGAACGAGGAGGAGACAGGAAATCCAGTAGTTGTACTGCACGATATAGGTAGAAAAGAAACTGCCCAGAAGATAGCCCAGCGTCGGCATCAGGGCCTGAAAGCCGCCGAACCAGGCACCGGCAATCAGCATATGGCGCAGGCGGATATGTCCCAGGGAAAGGCCTTTACAGACCGATACGGCAAAGGCATCCATGGAAAGACCCAGGGCCAGTAAGAATAATTCAATAGTATTCATGAGGGATGGCTCCTTTTCTGTATAAAAAATTATAAAAAAAAGAGACGTAAAGACAGAAAAACTGTCTTCAAGTCTCATCATTTCAAATAGTACCGGGTGCGGGCACCAGTATGTCGATACTACTATACATATTCCTATGTACTGATTACTCCCTTGAGGTAATGTACACATTATATAGTGTTTATACATTCATGTCAATAAAATTGAGAAAATAGTTGAGAATCATGCCCGGCTTTTCATGGTAATCAGATAGACGGTGGCAATAATACAGGCAAATCCGACAAAATCGGTGAACAAAAATGGTGTACCCAGAAATAATAACGAAGAAAGGGTAGCGGAAACGGGTTCAAGAGTGCCGATAAACGTAGCTTTGACCGGACCGATATCGCCGACGCCGCGCAGAAATAAGGTGAAGGAGGCTACCGTGCCAATCAGGACAATAAAGGCAATCGCAAAGATTCCGGCCGTATCGAGGTTCATGGCAATCTGCCAGGGACGCAGGCAGATTGTCAGCACGATGCCGCCGATGAGCATACCCAGTGCATTGACGGGAAGAGTACCCCATTTACGGATTTGTTTGTGTGGCAGGACCGTGTACAGAATAGAGCCGATAGCGGCGCCGATGCCCCAGAAGAGTCCCTGAGGGGAGATGACCATAGTCTGTATCTGGCCACCTGTGGCAATGAGGAAAACTCCGGCTAATGCCAGAAAGATGGCGATCATCTGCCAGCGGTCGGGCCAGCGCCGGAACCGGATGGCGGCTATGCAGGACATGAGAGCTACATTCAGGGATTGCAGGACCGTGGCTGTCCCTGAATTGGCATATTGGATAGCCGATAAATACGTAAGCTGACAGGTGACCAGTCCCAGAACCGAAAAGGCTGCCAGTTGTGCCATATCGCGCCGGTTGTGCAGGAGGGCTGTCAGAGTATGCCGTTGCAGGGAAATGACCAGAATCATGAGGACGATACCGGCACCGAGCATGCGGATATTTGTCAGGAGCAGGGCATCTATGGTATAGTGCATGAATAAATACTGGCCGCATGTGCCGGAGAGCCCCCAGCTGAGTGCGCCGATGGTGGCACAGACCATTCCTCGTTTTACATTTTCAGCTGCCATACTATCGTCCCTTCTGTGTATTTTCTTCATTATAGAAAAAGTGAAAGGGATTGTAAAGGCATGGAACATCAGGGGACATCTTAATATATCAAAATAAAATAATAGTTTGTTCATTCAACAACGGCATGATACAATATATATAAAGGCATTATATACATATAATATGAAATATAAAAGATAATACGATAATGAGGAGGAGTTATTATGAGTTGGTCTATGCCAGTTTACACGGCACCGGATTTTACGAAAGAACCATTTGTGAGTGCTCCGGACGTTACGTTAGTACCGGCACCGACGGATGGAGGGGCACCGGATCACTATCATTCCATGTCGATTTTCCCGGAATATTTCAAAATACACGGTCAATGGCTTCTGGCTGAAGAAAGCCGGATGGATTGTGTCCCCGTATATGATGGCAGGAAAATCCGCATCGTAGAATTCCGCAACCTGAAAAAGGGGGACCTTGTCGTCGTAGGCCGCAAAGAACACGGGGAAGAAGGAATTTATGTACACGTTGATGGCTTCCTGACAGATGAAGATAAACATAAAGATACCTTTGTATTCCGCACAGGGCGTTCGAGGGAAACGTCGTACTCCAAAGATTATGACTCCATTTACGAACTCTTGCGGCATGAAAAAGACCATGGCAAAGTGGTCTGGATTCTGGGGCCGGCCTGCGCCTTTGATGCGGACTCACGAAAGGCGTTTTCGGACCTTGTGCGCAATGGCTATGTCAATGGCCTCATGGCAGGGAATGCGCTGGCTACCCATGATCTGGAAGCGGCATATCTCGGTACGGCACTGGGGCAGGACATTTATACACAAAAGCTGGCTCCGCTGGGACACTACAATCACCTTGATACAATCAATAAGGTACGCCAGTACGGGTCCATCCATTCGTTCATTGAAAAGGAAAAACTGGATACGGGTATCATTGCCGCCTGCGATCAGTGCCACATCCCATTCGTGCTGGCTGGTTCTATCCGTGATGACGGGCCTCTTCCGGAAGTCATCGGAGATGTCTATCAGGCACAGGATGCCATGCGGGCCATGATCAGTGATGCCACGACGATTATCTGCATGGCAACGATGCTCCATTCCATTGCCACAGGCAATATGTTTCCATCGTACCGTGTCGTGCATGGTGTCGTACGACCGACCTATTTTTATTGTGTCGATATCTCGGAATTTGCTGTCAATAAATTGCGCGACCGGGGCAGCCTGAGTGTCGATTCCATCGTGACCAATGTGCAGGATTTTATCGTCAATGTACGCAACAATCTCTGCCGCTGATAAGGAGACAGGCTGAACGCTATGAAAATCACTTTCTTTTTGCCATATATGGAAATGAAAGACGTCGTTTGCCGTACGTTTCTCGAACAGCAGCAACAGGGCGAAGACGAATGGCAGCTGGAGACGGTGCTTAAATTGGGGACACAGATACTGGGTGATGTAGCCGTCGGCGGCGATGTAGTCATTGCCCGCGGAGCCACGTACCGCAAACTGAAGCAACTGCTGCGGCATGTTCCTGTTACCGAGCTGAAGATCAGCGGATACGATATCATGCGGGCGGCACTGGCCTGCAAGAAAGAATCGGGTGAAGAACGCATCGGCTATATTGGAACGACGGAAATGATTTACGGCGCCCGGCATATTTCTGAATTGATACCGGTGCAGCTTGTGACTGCTGCGGCTTTTGAGGAAGATGGCATACGGGAACGCCTTCTGGAAATGAAAGAACAAGGGGTCAAAGCGGTTATCGGCGGCGTAACATCTACCATTATTGCCCGTAAACTGGGCTTTGCCGCCGTGCGCATCAGTTCCGGCAGGGAGGCGGTCTATCAGGCTCTGGTAGAAGCGAAACGGGCATATTACCTCTCACTTCAGGAACGGCGCCGGGCCGAACTGTTCCGCGCTATCCTGAACTATACCAGCGATGGTATCATAGCTGTGAATAAGAATGATGAGATATTGCTCATCAACAGGGAAGCCGCTAATATTACAGGTCTTTCCCCTCAAAGTACGGGTAAAAGGCTGGCTTCTCTTCTGCCCCGTATTCCCCTGCGCCAGGTGGTAGAAACAGCCCAGCCGGTGCTCAACCGCATTACCCGTCTCAATGACCAGGATGTCACGCTGACCTGTGTCCCTATGCAGTCGGGAGAACAGACGATTGGTGCCGTTGCGGCATTTCAGCCTGTCTTGAAGGTGCAGAATCTGGGCAATGAAATACGGCGTAAAAAGAATCAAAAAGGGCATATAGCCAAAGCGCACTTTGATGATATTCTGGGTGAGAGCCCGGCTCTTTTGGAAACGATTCATCTGGCTAAGCAATACAGCAAGGCTGATGCCAATGTGCTGATCAATGGCGAGACGGGTACCGGGAAAGAACTCTTCGCCCAGAGTATCCATAACGCCAGCAGCCGCAGCCGGGAACCGTTTGTCGCTGTAAACTGTGCCGTTCTTTCGGAAAATCTTCTGGAAAGTGAACTGTTCGGCTATGTAGAAGGCGCGTTTACGGATGCCCGGAAAGGCGGCAAGAGCGGTCTTTTTGAAGCGGCCCATCACGGAACGCTTTTTCTCGATGAAATCGCTGAAATTTCTCCACGTATGCAGGGCCTTCTTTTGCGTGTACTGCAGGAACATGAAATCATGCGTGTCGGGGATGACCGGATTATTCCTGTCGATGTCCGCGTCATTGCCGCGACAAACCGGAACCTGGCAGCGATGAGCCGGGAAGGGAAATTCAGGCTTGACCTGTATTACCGTCTCAATACGCTGCATCTGGTACTGCCACCGCTGCGGGACCGGGGACGGGATGTGCTGTTCCTGTTCCGCCGCTTCTTGTCGGGAATTTATAGCCGTGATGGTATTATCTGGAAAGGAATGACGAAGGCGGCAGAACAGTGTCTGCTGCAGCAGCATTGGGCTGGAAATATCCGTGAACTGTACAATGTGGCAGAACGCGTTGCCGTATTTACCGAAGGAGCTGAACTGCATGAAAATGATCTGCGTATTGCTCTGAGCGGAGGGGTCCAGACTGGAACAATCCAACAGGCCCCGCAAGAAGAACCACCAATGTCTGCAGAGCAGAAAACCGTGTCAGCACCGGCAGCCGGAGAGATGGATGAATATCAGCGTATCCGGCAAGTGCTGGAAGAAACCCATTATCATTATGGACATGCAGCGGCACAACTCGGTATCAGCCGTACGACGCTGTGGCGGAAAATGAAGCAGATGAAGTGACAGGATAGAATGATAACGTGTAGCTGTACATCGTCTGCCTATCTTTTTTTCCTTTCGTGTGATATACTAAAAAAGGAGATAGTCCGGTGGCTGCACATCGGCTCTCCTCTTAGATTATAGGAATTGAAGAAGGCCGTGTACCGCGAGGTATGCGGTTTTTTTCTTATATTGGAGTTTGATCTTTGTGTAAAATTTCTGTGAAACAGAATAATTCTGAAATAATTATTTTGTTTCACAAAATGAAAAGTTATGAAACAACAAATATGAAAAACAGAAAAGAACTGTTTCATTTAACAATGCCTTAATCGAAATGGAAGACTTTTTTTTTGTGTAAATTATGTGAAAATTTTATCTTTACAAATCATATTGAAATAAAAAGAGCGTACCTCATGTTATTATATCATAGCTGGCAGTTTGCAAATACGTATTGGCACTAATATTTCATACATAGTTCTGAAACGTGAGAATTAAAAAATGGCCATTTTATTTAATACTCGAGCGTTGACCGTAATATGTTTAAATCTTGTTATTATTCTATTGTATAAAGGGAGAAAAAAATGAATACGGTTCCAAAGAAAAGATGGTTTAGAATTTTACCGGCAGTATTTCTTATGTACTGCATCAACATGATCGACAGAAATAATATTGGTTTTGCCTTTCCCGGAATGGAATCAGACTTAGGGATTGGTGCTACGTATGCCGGTCTTGCCGGTGGTATTTTCGCTATTGGTTACTTGTTCCTTCAGGTTCCCGGCGGGTTGTGGGCAGAACGCTGGAGTGCTAAAAAACTGATTGGCGTTGCCCTTATTGCATGGGGAATATTTGCCGCTGCTACTGGTTTTATCCAGAACGTGACCCAACTCCTCATTGTCCGCTTTATGATCGGCTTTGTTGAAGGCTGTATCCTGCCGGCTATTGTACTGCTCCTGAAACGGTGGTTCCCTCTTGATGAACGGGCCCGGGCGAACGGTATCTGGATGCTTTCGATTCCTTTTGCAGCTATGATTATGTCGCCTATCTGCGGCTTTATCCTCACCTATGCCACCTGGCGTGAAATGTTCTGGATTGAAGGTGCCTTTCCTATCATATTCTGCATTATCTGGATGCTCTGCATTACGGACCATCCGAAAGATGCAAAATGGCTCTCTGAAGAAGAACGGAACTATCTTGTTAATGCAGCTGCAAAAGAAGAATCGAAAATTGCAACTAAAGGCATGTCGGTTATGGAAGCACTTAAGACCCGTAACGTCATCATTCTCATTGCCATCTGGTTCCTGACACAGACTGGATTTGCCGGCTATTCTATCTGGCTTCCGACGATGATGAAAGATTTGACGGGCAGCAGCCAGATGCTGGTTGGCCTTTTGACATCTGTTCCCTGGTTCTTTGCCATGATTATGCTGACTTTGAATTCCCGCCATTCCGACAAGACGGGCGAACGCCGTTTTCACATGATTGTACCGGCTGTTACTTCGGCTCTTTGCCTGCTGGCTTCCACACTGCTGGCAAGCTCTGGCAATGTTACAGCAGCCGTTATCGCTCTGATCTGCTGCGGTGGTCTGATCCAGTGCTACTATGGTATCTGGTGGGCTATTCCGACGACGTTCCTTACAGCTGATGTACTGGCTGTTACTCTGGGTGTCATCAACGCTGTCGGCAACTTGGGCGGTTTCTTCGGACCGTGGCTCTTTGGGTATTTCACGACTGTTACCGGAAGCTCCCTGGGCGGCATGGTATTCCTGGTAGCCGCTTCTATCGTAGCTCCTCTGCTCCTGTTATTCCTGAAAAAAGATGCAACGAAAGCACCGTCTGCTACGGCTGTTCCTGCAAGTAAAGAAGCCTGATAAGTAGTTTAAAAGGAGATGTATGTACGATGGAATTAATCGATTTGTCTTTTCCAATCCGTGACCATTGGCGTTGGGGGTATAAACAGAGTTTAAAACATACACTGGAAGCAGGCGATGATTTCCGTGCTTCTGTTATGACGTTACCGGCTCATGCATTTACTCATGTTGATACATTGCTGCACTGCAAACCGGGCGGTGCACCGGCTCTGGATGAACTGCCAGTCGATACATACAGCGGAGCGGCTGCTGTTATTGATCTTTCTCATATCGGTGCAGATCATAAAATCACAGCAGATGATTTGAAAACAAACGCGAAAGATATTCGCGAAGGGGATATTATTATCTTAAAAACCTGCTGGGATAAAAAACGGGGTATCCAGTCTAAAGAATATTGGACGGATGCTCCTTTTGTCAGTGAAGAAGCAGCAGATTGGCTTTATGCCCAGAAGCCCAAGGCTGTGGGATTTGATTTTCCGCAGGATGAGATTCTTAAACAGGCGGCTACTTATAAAGGCTGCCTGCCTATGAGTGAATCGACGACACATTATGCATTGCTTTTGAAGGGTGTATTCCTTATTGAATATCTGGCAGGTCTGGATCAGATTACAGAAGACAGAATCACCTTTATGGCTCTGCCACTGCGGCTTGTAGGCGTAGAAGGCTGCCCTGTAAGGGCTGTAGCCGTCAAATCTTTATAATAACGTAAGGAGAAATATAGAAATTATGAAACCAATTATAGGTATATTCTTAGGGGAAGCCGCTGGTGTGGGTCCGGAGCTGATTGCGAAACTGGTAGCAGAAAAAATGCCTGATACCTGCTGCCGTCCCGTGCTCATCGGTGATGCCCGTGTACTGCGCCGGGGAATGGAAATTTCTCACGTTGATTTTCCTTTCACCTGCGTGGATAGTGTAGATCAGATTGACTGGAATGGTCCTATTTCTATCATTGATTTGAAAAATCTGGATCCCGATACGGTTAAAATCGGCGAAGTGGATCCCAAGTCCGGCAAAGTAACCGGGGACACGCTCGTATATTCTATGGACCTTCTGAAGCAGCATCAGATCGATGGCTTCGTCTTCGGACCGCTCAATAAACAGGCTTTCAAACGGGGCGGGTATCATGTAGAAGATGAACATGAACTCTTTGCCCAGTGCCTCGATTGGATGGATAAACCCCGTGGTATCCTCAACGTTATGAATAAATTGTGGACATTCCGCGTTACGACGCACATCCCCTTCAAAGAAGTACCTAAATATATCACTAAAGAAAATGTCCTGAAAACGATTGATCTGACATACCAGACGATGAAACGGGCTGGATATGACAATCCCCGTATTGCACTGGCAGCGCTCAATCCGCATTGCGGAGAAGGTGGTCTGTGCGGGACCGAAGAAATCGATATTCTTCAGCCTGTCGTAGAAAGCCTGCAGGCCCAGGGCAAAGATATAGTCGGTCCTGTATCGGCAGATACTATTTTCATGCATGCTTTCCGTGGCGAATACGATGCCGTTGTGACGTTGTATCATGACCAGGGTCAGATTGCCACAAAACTTCTCGCCTTTGACGAAGGTGTTACTGTAGCTGGTGGCCTGCCTTACGCTATTACGACACCGGAACATGGTACGGCATTCGATATTGCAGGCAAGGGCATTGCCAAAACGAGTTCGTTTGCTCATGCAATCCGTTTGGCAGCCCAGATGTCCGGCTGGCGGGGAGAAGAAGCATAATCGTCTACTTTCTGGAAAAATAATATTGTAAACAGAAAAACAGTCTTACTGCATGTGCAGCAAGACTGTTTTTCTGTTTATGGCATATTGACACTATTTCCGGTTGACCTGACGAAATTTACCAGGGGAAATTCCTTTTTGTTTGCGGAACGTTTTGATGAAATAACTGAGGTTATTGAATCCGCAGGAATAGGCAATATCTGTAATGGATTTGTCTGTATAGGCCAGTTTCAGGCAGGCCTGGTCGATGCGGTACTGATTCAGATATTCAATCGGTGTATAGTGCGTCATTTTCTGGAAAAATTTACAGAAATAATTAGGTGACAATCCTGCAGCGCTGGAAAGTTCGGAAAGTGTCAGGGGTGTCGCGTATTTGTCGTCAATGAGCTGGAATGCCTTTTTTAATTTCTGCATCTGAAGATGACTCGTTTCTACCGGCTGCTTGGTCACAGGAGTATATTGTTTTTCCTGAATGATAAGCCCGAATACAGTATACAGCATGCCTGTAACAATCAGTTCATAACCGGGATTTTCCCGTTGCATTTCTTCAAAGAGGATACGGACAATAAGGGCCAGCTTTTTGTCATCCTGATTGAAGTGATTGCGGACGTTGAGCGTATGATTGAGCAGGTTATTGAGATCACTGGATTGATAGTTGGTCGAATGAAGCAGTTTGGGAGGTTCAAATACGAGACATTCATATGCTGTATCATCAGAATCGACGACACCTCCGTGGACGATGCCATCGCGGATAAAGACAATATCCCCCGGAACGAGATGCAGTGTCTCCTCATTGAGTGAAATCGTAAAACCGCCGCGGAGCATGCGGATGAGTTCATATTCCATGTGCCAGTGATAGGGCATGTTAAAACGGGGATGATATTTTTCGACATGGTAAAAACCGATGGGGAAATCGAAGCGGCCGCGCTTCATCATTTCATGATAACCTTCGTGTTCCAATAGACAGGGCGCCTCCTTTTTTTACGTAATATTGTGCAATTTATCGATAAAATTATTATATTTTACCATTGTTAACTGACAAAAATAAATAAAATAGCCGAAATATACATAAAATTATTATACTAATAGGTAGTATAACACAAGTAAAGGACTTTGCCCAATGCTATACTATGAACATGAACAAAAGGAATATTAAAAATCCGAATCATGCATGATAAGCAACGAAGTTAAGTGGTCAATGCCCTTACGGCATAATTAGAAAGGATGGTATTATATCATGGATTTACAGTTAAAAGGCAAAGTCGTATTGGTTTCTGGTGGTGGCGCTGGTATTGGCAGCGGTATCGTAGTGTCTCTCGTAAAAGAAGGCGCCGTTCCCATTATTCTGACCCGTTCGGATAAACCGGAATTCAAAAAAGAATTAGATGCTATGGGCGCCGATTATGAATTCCATCTCATCGACCTCAATAATACGGATCAGATTAAACCGATTGTTGATGACGTAGCGAAACGCCGCGGTGGTATTTATGGCGTCGTAAATAATGCCGGCTGCAACGATAACAAAGCAATCGAAGAAACGTCGTGGCAGGATTTTGAAAAGAGCCTCCATGGCAATCTGACCCATTATTATGAACTCGTCCGTGCCGCTCTTCCTTATCTGATCAAGAGCAAAGGCTCTGTCCTCAATATTACATCCAAGACGGCTCTTACGGGCCAGGGTAAAACGAGTGCCTATGCGGCAGCCAAAGGTGCTATCCTGGGCCTGACCCGTGAATGGGCTGCTGCGTTCCTCCAGTATGAAATCCGCGTCAATGCCATCGTAGTCAGCGAATGCTGGACGCCTCTGTATGCAAAATGGATCAAGACTTTTGATGATCCGGAAGCCCGTAAGAAAGTTATTACCGATAAAATCCCGTTCCAGCACCGCTTTACGACAATTGAAGAAATCGGAGACAATACGGTATTTCTCCTCTCGCCGGTATCGTCCCATACGACGGGCCAGTGGGTATTCGTCGATGGCGGCTATGTACATCTCGACCGTGCGTTAACCTAAAGGCAGGGAGGTAAGGACTTATGCCAAGTGCAAGCAATAAAAGCATAAAAATCGCGTTTATCCTGGTTACGACGCTATTTCTGCTCTGGGGTCTCAGTTATGGACTGATCGACGTCATGAACAAGAATTTCCAGAACCAGCTGGGAATTACAAAAGCTACTTCCGGCCTGCTGCAGGCAGCCTATTTCGGCGGGTATTTCGTTTTTGCTACACCGGCTTCTCTCGTAGCCCGTAAATATGGCTACAAAGGTGGTATCATGATGGGCCTGGCACTCTATGCTATCGGCGCCCTCATGATTATCCCGGCCAGCAACGCTCACAGCTTCCAGATTTTCCTCGTAGCTTTCTTTATCATCGCCTGTGGTCTGGCCAGCCTGGAAACGAATGCCAACCCGTATATCACGAAGTTAGGCAGTGATAAGGACGCTGCGTTCCGGCTGAATGTCGCTCAGTGCGCCAACGGTATTGGCCAGTTCTTAGGGCCTATCATCGGGGGTATGCTTTTCCTGTCCATTGCCAGCGGCACAGATATTTCGCAGAACATGCACAACGTACAAATGGTTTATGTCGGTATTGCTGCTATTGTCGTTGTTATGCTGATCCTTTTCGTAGTCAACAAACTGCCTGAAGGGGCAGAAGTTTCCGGGGATGAAGATGCAGCCGAAGGGGATGGGTCGTACAGCCAGCTGTTCAGCTACAAACACTTCCGCCTCGGTGCTCTCGCCCAGTTCCTCTATATCGCAGCCCAGGTTGGTGCCGGTGCCTTCTTTATCAATTATAGTGTTGAACACTGGCAGGGACTTTCCGACAGCCGTGCCGCTTATTTCTTCAGCATCGCTCTCGTAGCGTTCCTGATTGGCCGTGTCGTTACGACGCCGCTCATGAAAAAATTCAGTGCCGGTAAAATCCTCGGCGCGTATTCAGCTATCAACGTCGTCCTCGTCGTGCTGCTGAACATCGTGTCTGGCAGCACAGCCGTATTCCTTCTCATTGCCGTATTCTTCTTCATGTCCATCAGTTTCCCAACCATCTTTGCCCTGAGCATTGTCAATCTGCCGCAGAACCTGGTCAAGACCGCATCCAGTATCATCATTATGAGTATCGTCGGCGGCGCTATCATGCCGTACTTCATGGGTCATGTCGCCGATATGGTCAATACAGCTGCCGGCTATCTGCTGCTCATCCCGTGCTTCCTCTATGTTGCCTGGTACGGCTTTAAAGGATGTCATGCTGATGACAGTGCAAAGAAAGCTATTCAGCAGTAAGGAGAACAATCATGTTAGATATTATTGACAGTCATTTCCATATCTGGAATCTCGACGTGCTCCGTCTTCCCTGGCTCAAGGATTGCCCGGCCATTGCTCACAGCTATGCCGTGTCAGACCTTCTGGCAGCCTACGGACGCCACGACGATGTCAACTTCCTCGGCGGCGTCTATATTGAAGTCGATTGTGATGACCGTTTTAAAGAAGATGAATACATCTATGGCCTTCATGAACCGAAGATGCTGGCCAAAGTCATGCGGGCTCCCCTTTCGGCACACATGCGCGTACCCCTCGGTATTGCGGGTGTCCGCGAACCGCTCCACGTACCGGGTTCGCCTAAGGGCCGCTGCCTGCAGAAAAGCTTTATCGAAGGATTGGAAGCATTGGCTGATGCAGGGCTTCTTTTTGAAAGCTGCAACCGTACGGAAGAACTGGATGATATGTATCAGGCAGCCAAAACGGTTCCGCAGGCAAAAATCGTCATCAACCACTGTGGGAATGCGACAGAAGTAACGCCGGCATATAAAGAAGTGATGACTAAATTTGCCTCTCTTCCAAATGTGTACTGCAAGGTTTCGGGCTTTCCGACCCAGAATAAAAAGTTCGTGAAAGAACTCCTCGATTTCCTGAGCGGAACCTTTGCTCCGGACCGTCTCATTTATGCTTCCAATTTTCCTGTCGTATCGCTGTATTCCACCTTTGATGAACATCTCAATATCGTCCGTGACTATTTTCACGACGATCCTGATTTCTTTGCTAATACGACAAAAGCGTTATATCAGATTAAAGACTGATACGCCTATGCCTGTTAGATAGCCACTTCTCTGGGAAAAAGCACTGCTCCTGCCGGCAGTGCTTTTTTCCATATCATTTTTCCTGGTTTGGGTTTATAATAAAAAACACAGAGTATAGTTATACAGTAAGGAAGTGACATCATGAAAGAAATCAAAGAAAAAAAGAAGCCCATGCTGTTTTATTATATTGTAGCACTGGCGATTATTTTTATGTTCAACGCCGTTGCCAAACCGTATTATGATCAGCAGAGCGTCAAGAATGTCGATTATGGCACCTTTATGAACATGACCGATGATAAGTCGGTAGCAAGTGTGGAAATTGAAGAAAATCAGATTCTGTTCAAAGACAAAGACGGTAATCAGTACCGGACTGGTGTCGTCAATGATCCTCAGCTGACAGAACGCCTGCATAAAGCCGATGTTTCTTTCAATCAGGTCATCAAGGAAAAGGATTCGCCCTTTACGGACTTTCTCATTGCCTGGATCCTGCCTATCCTGATTTTCTTTGGCATCGGGTATTATTTCAATCGTAAACTGATGAGCCGGGGCGGTGGGAATTCGCTCATGTTTGGCTCGAAAAATCAGGTGAAAGTCTATGTTCCCTCTGCCAATGGCATTCATTTTTCTGATGTGGCCGGTGAAGATGAAGCCAAGGAAAATTTGTCTGAAATCGTGGATTTCCTTCATCATCCCGATAAGTATGCCAAAGTAGGGGCCAAGATGCCAAAAGGGGTGCTCCTCGTGGGGCCTCCTGGCACAGGCAAGACGATGCTGGCCAAGGCTGTAGCCGGTGAAGCTGGTGTTCCCTTTTTTCCCATTGCCGGCTCGGAATTCGTAGAAATGTTCGTCGGCATGGGTGCTTCCAAGGTGCGTGACCTTTTCAATCAGGCTAAGCAGAAAGCACCGTGCATTATATTCATTGATGAAATAGATGCTATCGGCCAGAAGCGGACGGTCAGCGCCATGGGTAACAGTGAACGGGAACAGACACTGAATCAGCTCCTGACAGAAATGGACGGATTCGATGCCGATGACAGCGTCGTCATTCTGGCGGCGACCAACCGCCCGGAATCGCTGGATCCGGCACTGCTCCGGCCGGGCCGGTTTGACCGCCGCGTCCCTGTCGAATTACCGGATCTCCAGGGCCGCGAAGCCATCCTCAAGGCTCACGCACGTAAAGTCAGCCTGGATTCAGATGTCGATTTCCATACCATTGCCCGTATGGCTGCCGGTGCCTCCGGTGCAGAATTGGCCAATATCGTCAACGAAGCGGCTCTCCGGGCCGTGCGGGATCACAGGGATGCCGTCTGTCAGGCTGATCTGGAAGAAAGTATCGAAGTGGTCATCGCAGGCTATCAGAAGAAGAATGCTATTTTGTCGGACGAAGAAAAGCGGACCGTGGCCTATCATGAAATCGGACATGCCCTGGTAGCAGCCCTTCAGAGCCATTCGGCACCGGTACAGAAAATCACCATCATTCCCCGCACATCGGGAGCGCTGGGATATACCATGCAGGTAGATCAGCAGGATAAATATATTTTGTCCAAAGAAGAACTGGAAAATAAAATTGCTACCTTTACCGGTGGCCGTGCTGCAGAAGAAGTCGTATTCGGCCAGGTGACGACCGGTGCATCCAATGATATCGAACAGGCGACGAAACTGGCCCGGGCTATGATTACCCGGTATGGCATGAGTGATGAGTTCGATATGGTCGCCATGGAAACGGTGACGAATAAATATCTCGGCGGCGATACATCACTGGCCTGTGCACCGGAAACGCAGAAGTACATCGATGCCAAAGTCGTATCGCTCGTCAAGGAACAGCATAATAAAGCCAGAAAGATTCTTTCTGACAACCGGCCGCTTCTGGATGAGCTGGCAAAATTCCTGTATGAAAAAGAAACGATTACGGGAAAGGAATTTATGTCTATCCTGCGCAAGTATTACAAACAAGATGAAGTCAAAGACGCTCCGGAATTACAGGAAGACTAGACAAGGAAGGCGGAAACAGGATGAAGAGCAGCGAGCATGGCAGACGAAACGGAAACATATGGAAAAAAGCGGCTATCCTGATGGGACTGGCACTGTGTCTGGGAGCGGGAAGTGTACTGCCGGCACAGGCATACTTCAAGAGTCCCCTGGCTGCTGATCCCCATTACCGGCCTGTGAATTTCGGCATGGGGTATGAGGTCTATATTGATTTATCCCACCTGGAAACCATACCGGGTAAAGGCGGCGACTGGGTTTTTACGGTTCCTATGTTCAATTCCAAAGAAGATTCAGGACAGATTGAGGGAACCTATACCCTTACGTACAAGATAGACCGGAGCAAACAGGCCTGGGTCTATGATGGAGGCACTCATTCCTGGCAGGTCATTCCTATGAGTAAACGGATACAGCACAGCCAGATGGCCGATTATGTAGCCGTCAATCTCTGCTATAAAGCAAAAACCGGTAAATATCTCTACGATGCCGGCCAGTATGTACAGGCTATGGAACGGTATTATCACGGGCCCGATGTGATGCCTGCCGTGGGAGCTGGGAAGTGAGACGCCTCCGGATCTATGCCGGGATGCTGGCTCTGCTTCTCCTATGTCTGCTGCCAGGTATGGCTATGGCGGAAGAGGCGATGTCACCTCTTTCTATCGTAAAGGGACATCCTCTCCGGCCTGGCGATACGATAGGCATCGTTGCGCCTGCGACCCATAGTGAAGATATCGCACTGGCTCCCCATCTGGAAGCCCTCCATTCCATGGGATATAAGACCTGCCTGGCTCCGTCGGCCCTGCACCGGTATGGATATTTCGCCGGTACAGATTCTGAACGGGCCGATGATATCAATGCATGTTTCCGGGATAACCGCATCGATGCGATTCTCTGTCTCAATGGTGGATACGGCAGTGCCCGGATTCTGGACCGGCTTGATTATGCCATGATTGCGGCCCATCCCAAACTGCTCATCGGATTCAGCGATATTACGGCTCTTGAGGCGGCACTCTATGAAAAAAGCCATCTCGTGACCCTGAGCGGGCCACTGCTCATTACTATTCCGGGAAGCCCCTATTCTTCTCAGCAGTTCAGGCAGGCCGTGACGGCATCAGCGCCACTGGGAGCTGTGACGATGCCGGCAGGCAGGTCATTGCAGACGGTGCTTCCTGGTAAAGCCTCAGGCAGGCTGATCGGGGGAAATCTTTCTGTCATTGCCTCACTCGCCGGTACGCCGTATGAACTAAAAGGAAAGGGCTGTATCCTGGTCCTGGAAGACGTAGGAGAAGAATCATACCGCATCGACCGGATGATGAACCAGCTCTGGCAGAATGGACTGTTGCAGCAGGTAGAAGGAATCGTCTATGGCGATTTTACAGACTGTGGTCACGATCCCGGTGATTTTACGACCGATGAAGTGCTGACATATTATGCCAAAAAGGCAGGAAAGCCTGCTGTCCGGGGGCTGCCGTTCGGGCACGGAACGGATAAGGCCTGTCTTCCTATCGGAGCGTACAGTGAACTGGATGCCCGGCCGGATGGGACAGCGCAGTTTGCTATCAAAGAAGCACATACAATTCAAAAAGACGCATCGAAATGAAAAGATGCGTCTTTTTTATGCGCAGAGTCCTGTTATGGCAGAATCAGGGCTTTTTTTGTTGTCCTGTATTTGTTAAAATAATCTATTATAGTTGTATATGAAAGATATAGAAAGAGGTGCGCTATGGCACAGGAAGAACGGGTGCATATGGGACTGAGCGTAAAGGCCATGATTTTTCATGCCGGACGTCTTCTCGTACTGCAGAAAAATGATCCGGAAGGACTGCATCACTGGGAATTCCCCGGTGGAGGACTGAGACGGGATGAAGATTTTGCTATGGCCGTACACCGGGAAGTCATGGAAGAGACAGGGCTTTCCATTCAGATTCTGGCTACGGCAGGAACCTGGAGCTATCAGAAAAGAGACGGACAGTTTCTGAATGGTGTCATTTTTACAGCCGTAACGGATACAGAGGACGTACGTCTTTCTCATGAACACTGCGATTACCGCTGGGTGACGCCGGAAGAATTCCGTACTTGTGAACTCCACGGGTCGCTCCGGCGGTCGCTGGACCAGATGCAGGAGGCGGACTATGAACGGCAGGATTTCCTGCTTCAGCCATTTTTACGTCTTCATGGAGTGATTGGACATGAATAAAGACGCGCAGAAGAAAGCTCCTTTTGCCGATGCATTGGAAGAATACTGCCGGCAGCGGATGGTACCGTTTCATACGCCGGGGCATAAACTGGGAGCGGGAGCTCCCGTCAGGGAACAGATCCTTTTTGGAAAGGCGCTGCGGCAGGATCTGGGACTGATGTATGCCCTCGATGATTTATTTCAGCCGGAAGGACCGCTCCGTGAAGCTATGGAGCTGGCTGCTGATGCATATGGCGCCGGACGGACTTTCTTTTCCGTCAACGGTACGACCGCCTGTATTGAAGCGATGATCCTGGCGGTCTGCGGACCCGGCGATACGGTACTCATTCCCAGAGAAGCCCATCGCAGTGTCCTGAGCGGCCTGATTCTGAGCGGTGCTGTGCCGGCGTACATGGAAAGCCGCTATGCAGAGAGGGAAGAGGTATCTCTCGGACCAGATCCGGCCAGTCTGCAGGCGGCTATCGCTGCCCATAAAGACGCCAGAGCGGTACTCTTTACGTATCCGACCTATGACGGGCTGGCAGGACAGCTGACGGAGATGGTCCGTATTGCCCATCAGTATGGGTTGATTGTGCTGGTCGATGAGGCTCACGGAGCTCATCTGGCTTTTCATGAAGAACTGCCGCCTGATGCGCTGGCCTGCGGTGCCGATTGTGTGGCCCAGAGTACGCATAAGCTGACGGGCTCGCTGACACAGACATCCATGCTTCACTGCCGCCGGGGTTTTCCGTATACAGACAGGGTAGCAGCGGCTATGGCACTCGTTCAGTCTACGAGTCCCCATTACTGGTTTCTGGCTTCTCTGGATCTGGCCCGGCAGCAAATGGCGCTGGAAGGGCGGCAGCGGGAAACACAGGCCCTTTCTCTGGCCCGTCAGGCCCGGAAGCAGCTCAATGCCCTGCCCGGAATCAGCTGCTTTGGCAGGGAAATGATGCGCTATGAAGCCGTCGGGAATCTGGATGAAACAAAGCTGACTATCGATTTTTCCGGATTGGGACTTATGGGGCGGGAAGCAGAACGTCTGCTGCGGGATGCCCGCATAGAAGTAGAACTCACGGCAGGCCATCACGTACTGGCCCTGGTTACATTCGGTGACAGCGATAAAAGTATACAGGCTCTGCTCGATGGCTGCCGGAAGATTGCCGGCATGCATCAGGTAGTGGAGCGGAAAGACACGCCGGAACCCCCGCTGCCGCAGCCTCAGGTCGTCATGGCCCCGCGGGAAGCCTGGTATGCTGAAAAAGAAACGATATCCCGGTCTCTTTGTGCAGGCCGGATATGTGCCGAAACGATTACATTTTATCCACCGGGAATCCCCGTAGTGGCAGCAGGAGAAGTACTGACCGGGGATGTACTGGCATATATAGATCAGAAACTGGCTGCGGGATATGTGACCAATGGTGCAGCCGACAGTAGTCTGGATACGATACAGGTCGTACGGAAAGGATGACATCATGCAAGGCAAACTGATTATTATAGAAGGAGGAGATGGCAGTGGAAAAGCGACACAGACGAAGCTGCTGCAGGAACATCTCCAAAAAGATGGAAAACCAGTACAGGCCGTAAGTTTTCCCGATTACGACAGCGATTCCAGCGCCCTCGTCCGCATGTATCTGCGGGGAGATTTCGGTACCGATGCCAATGCGGTCAATCCGTACGCTGCGTCGGCTTTTTATGCCGTAGACCGGTTTGCATCGTATCAGATGCACTGGAAATCCTTTTTGCAGAATGGCGGTGTAGTCCTGGCCGACCGGTATACGACGAGCAATATGCTTTATCAGATGATTAAATTTAACGATTCCGCAGAGCGCAGCACTTATCTGGACTGGCTGGAAGATTTTGAATTTGGAAAAATGGGACTTCCCCGCCCGGATCTGGTCTGTCTCCTCGATGTGCCGCTCGATGTGACAGAACGGCTGATGGCGGGCAGGCAGGGAAAAACCGGAGGTGCGACCGGTGACATTCATGAAAAAAATGAGTCTTTTTTGCATAAATGCCACGATGCCTACGACGAACTGACAGACCGCTATGGCTGGAAGCGCATTGCCTGTACGGAAAATGGGCGGATGCGCAGCATAGAGGATATACACGCTGACCTGTACCGGGCAGTCACAGCAGTCCTGATACCGTAAGCAGTATCTTTTCTCATAAACGGCATGGTATAGACTTTATGCTTCATTTTCCTTATAATAGAAAGGATTAGTATAGAGTTTTTACCAGGAGGAACGCGGCATGAGTCAGGACTATTTTGATGCTGTTATCGGTCATGAGACAATCAAAGCCCGTCTGCGCCATCTGATTGCTGAAGAGCGGCTTCCCCATGCCATGATTTTTGCCGGGCCGGAGGGGCTTGGCAAGGCATTGATGGCACGGGCTGTCGCAGAAACGCTCAGCGGACGGCCGCTCCTCGCTGATTTCGCTCACCTGTCCTGTGATGCCGATACGCCGTTTATTGAAGATGGGGGAACTGTTTTTTATCTCGATGTCATCGGTACGATGCTCCGGGTTGATCAGTTCCGGCAGCTTCAGGAAAAGTTGATGCTGCGTGCTTCCGGGAACCGGGTCTGCATTATTAATCATGTAGAAACGATGAATAAGGAATTTGCCAATCGCATGCTCAAAACACTGGAAGAGCCACCGCAGGGAGTGCATTTCATTCTGGTGACCAGCCAGCCTGACCTGTTGCTGCCGACCATTGTGTCACGCTGTGCCATGATACCATTCGAACCCGTCGGGGATGAAGAGATGCTGCAAGGGCTGGTGCGGCTATACGGAGGAACGGCAGAATCATATCGTCAGGCTATATTATGGGGCGGCGGCAATGTCGCCCGCGTACTTGCCCTGAAAGATGGAAACGGCCTTGAAGCGGTTCAGCAGGCATTGTCTTTCCTGCAAATCATGGCCCGTCATGCATGCCCTTACGCCAAGTGGCACAGTATCTCAGCGGGATGGACGGATCAGGAATCGCGGGACGTCTTCCGCTGGATCCAGATATTGCTCCGCGATATGGTAGTCATGCGTTCGGGAGTGCCGCAAGAACGGCTCCATCTGGGCCAGTACGCTCATGAAGTTTCAGAACTGCTGCCGGCCTGGCCGGATTCCTGCATTTTTTCACTCCAGCATGTTCTCGATGAGGCAGGAGAAGCGATTCTCCGCCATGTCAATGTGCGGCTGGTATGGGATGCCGTGTGTATCCGGTTTATCCGGGCAAAAGGAGGAATATAGTTGATAGTTGTTGGCATACGTTTTAAACCGGCCGGCAAGATATATTATTTTGACCCGACAGAAATCGTCCTCGCCGAAGGGGACGGGGTCATTGTCGAAACGGCCCGTGGCATGGAATACGGAACGGTTGTCATTGCCCCGCGCAGTGTCGCCGCATCGGAAGTAGTACAGCCACTGAAACCGATTATCCGCAAAGCAACGGCGAAAGATATGCGGCAGGTAGAACGCAATAAAGAAAGAGAAAAGAAGGCCTTTACGATCTGCCTGGAAAAAATCGCCAAACATAAACTTCCCATGAAGCTCATCGATGTAGATTACACCTTTGATATGGGGAAAATCATATTCTTTTTTACCGCCGATGGACGCATCGATTTCCGGGAACTGGTACGGGATCTGGCATCGGTATTCCGCACGCGTATCGAACTGCGGCAGATTGGTCTCCGAGATGAAGCCAAGATGATTGGCGGTATCGGATATTGCGGCCGGCCGTTATGCTGCGCTTCCTTCCTGGGTGATTTCAAGCCCGTATCCATCCGCATGGCAAAAGGTCAGGGCATGTCCCTCAATCCGACGAAGATATCCGGTATCTGCGGACGCCTCATGTGCTGCCTGCGATACGAAAATGACTTGTATACTTCGGGCGAGCTTAAGTGCCAGAACTGCCAGAAAAATTGTGAACAACAGAAGCCGCCACAGGTCGGACAGCGGGTCATCACCGATGAAGGCCTGGGTACGGTACTTCGCGTCCATATGAAAGACCACACGGTCAAGGTACAGCTCGAATCAGGACATAATGTCAATGTCCCCTGGTCGGACGTAGCCGAACCGGATCATGAAAGTTAATCTGGGACCTCACGAACGGCTCGACGACCTGGTACTGGACGGAATGAAAGTCATCCAGCGCGATGACCAGTTCTGTTTCTCTCTCGATACGGTGCTACTAGCTCATTTCGGTGCCGTTCCCCGGGGGAAGGTCCTCGACCTGGGGACTGGGACGGCGGCCATTCCCCTGATTCTGAGTGCCCGTGGCGCTGTTTCCGTGACCGGTGCCGAGCTCAATCCGGTCATGGCGGATATTGCCCGGCGCAATGTGGCGCTCAATGGCCGTGGACCGGTCATTACGATTGTAGAAGAAGATTATCGTGCCATCCGCCACTGGTCGGAAAGCGGAGCGTTTGCCGTGGTATATGCCAACCCTCCGTACCGGGAAAAAAGCCGTGGTGCATACAGCGATGCCGAAGGAATCCGCCGGGCACGTCATGAAGAAACGGCAACGCTGGACGATGTGCTCGATGCCGCATCGTATGCGCTCAAATTCCACGGACGGTTCCGCATGGTACATATTACGGAACGACTGACAGATATCCTGACGGCGATGCGTGCACATGCCATTGAACCCAAAGTGGTGCAGATGGTCCATGGGAGAGCCGATAAGAAAGCCAAGCTGTTTCTCGTAGAAGGAATCCGGGGCGGCAGCAAGGGTGTAGAAGTCCTGCCGCCACTTATCGTGCACCATGCCGATGGGACTTATACGGAAGCTGTATTGAAATTATATGGAAAAGCGTAACAGGCGTTATTTTATTTGCCGTACCGGCAGGGCAGAAGGAGAGTATGATGGCTGAACAATTTCAAAAAGGTACACTGTATCTGTGTGCTACGCCCATAGGCAATATGGAAGATATCACCTACCGGGCCGTGCGGTGCCTGCGGGAAGCAGATCTGATCGCGGCAGAGGATACACGCCATACGAGACTGCTCCTTTCGGCCTATGGTATTGATACGCCGACGACGAGTTACCATGAACATAACAAGGCAGAAAAAGGGCCGCAGCTCATTGAAAAACTCAAAGAAGGCTGCATGCTGGCACTGGTAAGCGATGCCGGTATGCCGGCCATCTGCGACCCCGGCAGTGACCTCGTACAATTGGCTATTGCCGCGCATATCCCTGTCGTTCCTCTTCCCGGAGCCAATGCGGGCCTTACGGGACTTATTGCATCGGGCATGGACACGACGCGGTTTACCTTTATCGGATTTCTGCCCAAAACAAAAAAACACCGGCGTCCCGTACTGGAAAGTATCAAGGATTATACGGGCACGTTGATTTTTTATGAGGCGCCGCACCGCATCCTTGCTGTGCTGGCAGAAATAGAAGACGCGTTGGGCGACCGCAGGGCCGTGCTCTGCCGGGAGCTGACTAAACGCTATGAAGAATATCTGCGGGGACCGTTGTCCCAGCTCCGGTCGGATCTGGAACAGGAAGGGGTCCGCGGGGAATTTGTAATCCTCGTCGCCGGCGCCGTCCCGGAAGAAGACGGTCCTTCCGACGATGATTATGTATCCCTTGTCCGGGATCTGATGGATAAGGGAACAGATAAAAAGCAGGCTATCCGGACCGTAGCCCAGCGCTGTGGCGTCAGCCGCCGTGTGGTATATCAGGCGGTGCTTGCTTCTGAGGGCGATTCAGCCCTTTAAGGAGCGGTGATTCATCATCATCGTTTCACGTACACAAGGCCGGCTCATTTGCCGGCAGAGGAGGAATTTCCATGACAGAAAAGAAGAAGTATTTTATTACCACCCCGATTTATTATCCGAGTGCCAAACTGCATATCGGCCACACGTACTGCACGACTATTGCCGACACCCTGGCCCGGTTCCATCGTCTCCGCGGCGATGACGTCTTTTTTACCACCGGATCTGATGAACATGGCCAGAAAATCCAGCGTGTCGCTGAAAGCAAAGGGATGCAGCCGAAAGAATATGTTGACGGTATCGTTTCCCTTTTCAAAGAACTCTGGAAAGAACTGAATATTTCCCATGACCGGTTTATCCGTACGACTGATGCCGACCATGTCAAGGTAACACAGGCTCTGATGCAGAAATCCTATGACAAAGGGGATATCTATAAAGGTGAATACAAAGGCTGGTACTGCACTCCCTGCGAATCGTTCTGGCCGGAAAACAAACTGCCTGAAGGCAAACACATCTGCCCGGATTGCGGCCGCCCGCTGGAACTCGTTTCGGAAGAAGCCTATTTCCTCAAGATGAGCAATTATACGGACCGTTGGCTGAAATTTATTGATGAAAACCCTGACTTCATCCAGCCGGAAGCACGCCGCAATGAAATGATTGCCTTCGTCAAAAGCGGTCTGGAAGATTTGTGCGTATCCCGTACGTCCTTTAACTGGGGTATTCCTGTGCCCTGGGATCCGAAACACGTCGTATACGTCTGGTATGATGCCCTGGCTAACTACCTGACTTCAGCCGGTTATGTATTTGATGAAGAACGCTTTAAAAAATGGTGGCCGGCTGATCTTCATCTGGTCGGCAAGGAAATCGTACGGTTCCATTCGATTATATGGCCTATCATGCTGATGAGTGCAGGACTTCCTCTGCCTAAAAAAGTATTTGGTCACGGCTGGCTGATTGTCGATGGGACGAAGATGAGTAAATCTCTGGGCAATGTCGTCGATCCGATTCCTCTGATCAAACGCTATGGCGCCGATTCTCTCCGGTATTATCTGATGCGCGAAATCCGCCTTGGCCAGGATGGCAACTTCTCTCTGCCGACGTTCATTGACCGGATCAATGCCGATCTCGCTAATGACCTGGGCAATCTCCTCCATCGTACACTGTCCATGGTCGAACAGTACGAAAATGGAGTGGCAGCCGGCCCTTCTGTCACGGAACCGGTAGACAATGAATTGTCCCAGATGGCTGTTGAAACGGCTAAGAAATATGAACAGCAGATGGACGACATGAAAATTAATGATGCTCTCAACGATACATGGGCTCTGATCCATCGCAGCAATAAATATATTGATGAAACGACACCGTGGATCCTTGCCAAAGATCCGGCTAAAAAAGAACGTCTCCAGACCGTTCTGTACAATCTCCTGGAAGTACAGCGCATCATTGCCATGCTGGTAAGCCCGGTCATCCCGTCAGCTGCTGCTGAAATATGGAAACAGCTGGGACTGGGTGATTTCTCTCAGGCAATTCTGTCTGATGGACAGACATGGGGGCTGTATCCGGCCGGTACGAAAGTCTGCAAGGGAGCGCCTTTGTTCCCACGGTACGATCCCAAAGAAGAAATCGCTGAAGCGGAAGAAGAAAAGAAAGCAGCCACTGCCTGCCCTGCAGCAAAAGAACCGTTCAAAGATGAAATCGATATTGATGATTTCGGCAAAAATGATCTCCGCGTCGGCAAAATTGTAGCCTGTGAAAAAGTACCGAAGGCTAAAAAACTTCTTAAAATCCAAGTGGATCTGGGTACAGAAACCCGTCAGATTGTCAGTGGTATTTCCCTGTATTATAAGCCGGAAGACCTGATTGGCCATAACGTCATCGTCGTGACGAATCTGAAACCGGTTAAGTTGTGTGGTGTAGAATCGAAAGGGATGCTGCTGGCAGCATCGGATGGTAACGACCATCTGCAGGTTGTCTTTGTTGATGGCATGGCACCGGGAAGCCGCGTCCGCTGATGTTGTTTGACACACACTGTCATCTGTATGATGCGGCGTATGATGCGGACCGGTCTGCCGTGCTGGAACGTGCCCGTGCTGCCGGTGTCGGAAGGATGCTCTGCCCGGCGACGGACCGGCAGACTTCTGAAGCCTGCGTCGAACTGGCACGGCATTATGACGGGATATATGCCGCTGTAGGAATCCATCCCCAGGAAGCGGACCGTGTGCAGCCTGGCGATATAGAGGCAATCCGCCGTCTGGCGGAGCAGGAGCCGTCTGTCGTGGCAATCGGCGAAGTAGGTCTTGATTACCACTATGACACACCGGCCCGGGACGTACAGAAAGACGTATTCGTCAAAATGATACAACTGGCCCTTTCTCTGGACCTTCCCATCGATATTCATGACCGGGAGGCCCATGGTGATACGATGGAAATTCTCCGTCAGTATGGAAAAGGCCTGCGCGGCGTTTTCCACTGTTATTCCGGGAGCCTGGAAATGACGACGGAACTGATCCGTATGGGATTTTATTTTGGATTTACCGGCACAGTCGTATTTCCTAATTCTAAACGGGCAAAACAGGTGGCGTCCCGGATTCCGATGGACCGCATTCTCATTGAAACGGATAGTCCCTATCTGACACCGCCGCCATACCGGGGCAGCCGCAATGAGCCGGCTTATGTGCGCTACGTGGCAGAAGAAATAGCCAGACTGCGTGGCCTCGATGCAGACTGCGTCATCAGAAAAACGGCGGCGAACGGTCTTAGAATATTTGGCATAGCGGAGACGGTCTGAATATCATCTGACGGTATTTGGCCGCTTTGAAAAGGAGAGTATCATGGCACGAGGAAAACGGCCGGATATACGGCTGACGATTACGGGAAAGCTGGGAAAAATGGGCTGCCATCGCGGTCATCATATTGGCGAAGTATTTGACTATGATACCGAACGGGGCAAAATCTGTCCCATGGCACTTCACTGTGCATTCCCCTATATTGATATCCTGCGCTATGGAGGCACCCTGCCGGGACAACCGGAAGGAACGGCGGAATTTTGTTGTTCCGATGCAGATGTAGCCATGGTGTTTAAAGCAGAAGTCATCAAAGAAGAAAAATAAGTCCGGATGGCGGGCACACGAAGCAATCCTGTTTCGTGTGCCCGCTTTTTTAGTACAGAACAGGATTTGCTTGTCATGAATTGCCGATACCCGCCAGGAGGGACGCTTTCAGGCCCACTGGCCATTTGTATATTGCGGATGGATAAAGCAATTGGTATAATTGCGATATATAAGATAATTTTATGAGTCATCGGCAATACGTGTGAGGAGGCATGAAAATGAAAATCCAGTCGATAGAATTATTTAAGGTACCGCCACGCTGGCTGTTTCTAAAAATTACGACCGATACAGGTCTTTCAGGCTGGGGCGAACCGGTCATTGAAGGACGGGCCAATACGGTAGCCGCTGCCGTCACGGAATTGGAAGACTATCTCATCGGCAAGGATGCCGGCCGGATTGAAGATTTGTGGAATGTATTGTACCGTGCCGGTTTTTATCGTGGCGGCCCCGTCCTGATGAGCGCTATTTCTGGTATCGAACAAGCGCTGTGGGATATAAAAGGCAAGGCACTGGGCGTACCTGTATACGAGCTTCTGGGCGGCGTATGCCACGATAAAATGAAAGTATACTGCTGGATTGGCGGTGACCAGCCTGACGAAGTGCTGCAGGCTGCAAAAGAAAAATATGAACAGGGATACCGGGCTGTCAAAATGAACGGTGTACCCAAGGTAGGCTGGATCCAGAACAACCGCCAGATCGATGAAGCCGTGGCACGGGTAGCATCTATCCGGGAAGCGTTCGGGTACGATATGGATATTGCTGTCGATTTCCATGGCCGTGTCCATAAACCGCTGGCCTTTACGCTCATGAAAGAACTGGAACCGTACCGCCTTCTGTTCGTAGAAGAACCAGTACTTTGTGAAAATGAAGAAATCTTTCCTATGCTGAGACAGCAGTTCTCTACGCCCATTGCCACAGGAGAACGGAACTATACCCGCTGGGGCTTCAAGCAGATGCTGGCCCGGGGCGGAGTCGATTATATCCAGCCCGACCCCTGCCATTGCGGAGGTATTCTGGAAACGAAGAAGATTGCGGCTATGGCAGAAGCCTACGATGTGGCACTGGCTCCTCACTGCCCGCTGGGGCCGATTGCACTTGCAGTGGCGCTGCAGATCGATTTCTGCACCTATAATGCCGTTATTCAGGAACAAAGTCTGGGTATCCATTATAATCAGGGATCGGACCTGCTCGATTATCTGAAAGACCCGTCTGTATTCCTCTATCATCAGGGCTATGTCAATCTCCTGACAAAACCAGGTCTGGGAATCGAAATCGATGAAGAAAAGGTACGGGCTGCTGCCGCCGTGGGACATCACTGGAAAAACCCCGTATGGCGTGATGAAACCGGTACGGTATTGGAATGGTAGTATACGCAAAATGAGAATGGGCGTACTTTGTACCGGAAGTAGAATGATATATATTGTTAACAAGTAAAAAAATAGTATAAATCTGCATAGCACAGCTGTTTTCCCTTGTACTAAAACTTGATTAAATTCCAGAAATACCGTAGAATGTTCATGAGGATTACGCTTACATTGGTATACGTATTATATTCTAATTGAGAGAGGAGCAGCCTCATGCTAGATTTTCGTATTCATACGTTTTTGTGTGTCTGCCGCCATATGAATTACACCAAGGCTGCAGCAGAACTGCATATTACCCAGCCGGCTGTTTCACAACACATCCGCTACCTGGAAAATGAGTACCATGCCAAATTGTTTGATTATACAGGCAAGCATCTCATTCTGACACAGGCCGGCCATATCCTTCTGGATGCAGCGGCCACAATCCGGCATGACGATCTCATCCTGAAAGAAAAACTGCAGGAACTCAGACGTAGTACGAAAATTGTTTCTTTTGGGGCGACCCACACGATTGGCGAATTTATGATCGTAGATAAACTGGCAGAATACCTGAGGGAAAATCAGGAAGTTCTTCTGCGGCTGGAAATTGCGGATACAGAGCAGCTGCTGCAAGAAATCGATGAGGGCAAGATTGATTTTGCCATCGTAGAAGGATTTTTCGAGCAGAAACAATATGAAACCATGCTGTTTTCCAAGGAACCGCTCATCGCCGTATGCGGGCCGGAATTTGATGTTCCCGATGAAGTGGATCTTACGGATCTCTTGTTGAAACGACTCTGCGTCCGTGAACACGGATCCGGATCACGGGACCTTTTGGAACGGACTCTGGCCGAATACAGCCTGTCTCTGGAAGACTTTCCATACCGTGCGGAAATTGGCAGTCCTCAGACTATCAAGGCATTGGTACACCGCAATGCGGGATTCTCGTTTTCCTATGAAAAATCAGTGCGCGATGAATTAGCCGCCGGTACGTTGCGTAAGATTCACGTCCGCAATTTTACAGCCGAACATTCCTTTACGTTTTTATGGCGTAAAGGGAGCATGTATGGCGATACCTTCCGCGGCATGTTTGAAGCACTGAAAGATTAGAAAGGATGAATAACATGATATATTCAACAGAAGTCAAGAATATGTGCCCCGTTGCCAAAGGCGCATATCATGGACCGGCTCCGATTCCTGAAGAAGGCGAATGGGTGCAGGTCAAAGAAATTAAAGATATCAGTGGTCTTACTCATGGTGTTGGCTGGTGTGCGCCCCAGCAGGGAGCCTGCAAGCTGACGCTTAATGTCAAAGATGGAATCATTGAAGAAGCTCTTGTAGAAACCATTGGCTGTTCCGGCATGACCCACTCTGCTGCCATGGCATCGGAAATACTGCCGGGCAAGACTCTGCTGGAAGCGCTGAATACGGATCTGGTCTGCGATGCCATCAACGTCGCCATGCGCCAGCTGTTCCTCCAAATCGTGTATGGCCGCAGCCAGACTGCCTTTTCTGAAGGCGGACTGCCAATCGGTGCCAGCCTGGATGACCTGGGCAAAGGTATGCGCAGTCAGACCGGGACTATGTTTGGCACAAAGGCCAAAGGGGTGCGCTATCTGGAAATGACCGAAGGCTATGTTACCCGTATGGCGCTGGATGAAGAAAATCAGGTTATCGGATACGAATTTATCCACCTCGGCAAAATGATGGACGCCATAAAGAAAGGCGTGGAACCGGCTAAAGCGATGGAAGATGCCAAAGGCCATTATGGCCGTTTTGAAGAAGCCGCTTCGTATATTGATCCGAGACAGCAATAGGAGGAACCTACAGATGGAATTATTCGAAAGTTATGACAGAAGAATAGATAAAATCCTCGGTGTGTTGAAAGAATACGGCATTGAAAGCGTGGAAGAATGCCGGGACATCTGCCAGAATGCCGGCATTGATCCGTATCAGACCGTCAAGGAAATCCAGCCCATCGCTTTTGAAAATGCCGGCTGGGCGTATACCGTAGGTGCAGCGATTGCCATCAAAACGAATTGCCGCACCGCAGTGGATGCGGCTAAAGCTATTGGTATCGGCCTGCAGGCTTTCTGCATTCCCGGCTCCGTTGCTGACGACCGCAAAGTAGGCCGGGGCCATGGTAATCTGGCTTCCATGCTGCTTCAGGACAGCACACAGTGCTTCTGTTTCCTGGCCGGTCACGAATCTTTTGCTGCTGCCGAAGGGGCTATTGGCATTGTCCGGAACGCCAATAAGGCACGTAAGGTTCCCCTCCGCGTTATTCTGAACGGCCTGGGTAAAGATGCTGCCCAGATTATTTCCCGCATCAATGGCTTTACTTACGTACAGACCCAGTTTGATTATAAGACCGGGGAATTGCATATCGTCCGGGAAATTCCCTATTCCAAGGGCGAACGCTCAGCTGTCCGCTGCTTCGGCGCCGATGACGTGCGTGAAGGTGTGGCTATCATGCACCATGAAGGCGTCGATGTCTCCATTACGGGAAATTCGACCAATCCGACCCGCTTCCAGCACCCTGTAGCTGGCACATACAAAAAAGAATGCGTAGAAATGGGTAAAAAATATTTCTCCGTTGCATCGGGCGGTGGCACAGGACGTACGCTTCATCCAGATAACATGGCAGCCGGCCCGGCATCCTACGGCATGACGGATACGATGGGCCGCATGCACAGCGATGCCCAGTTTGCCGGATCTTCTTCCGTACCGGCCCACGTAGAAATGATGGGCTTCCTGGGAATGGGCAATAACCCCATGGTCGGTGCTTCTGTAGCCGTAGCCGTAGCTGTAGAAGAAGCGGCAAAAGCAGGAAAATTCTGATTGCCCGATTAAGTAGATTAACCTGTAATACAAATAGCAGGACTGTCACATGCGTTACAAAGATACGTCATGGGCAGTCCTGTTTTTGACGCATAGCACCATATTATGGTATAATATATAGCGGATTTATACTCAATGCACAAATTCAAGCTATCCAACGAGCAGGCCTTGGCGGATAGCTTGTTTCATACGCCATAAAGATTAGTAGTACGTCTTAAGAGCAGAAAATACGAGCTGCAGACGATTGGCAGGATTACCAGAAAGGGGATACAATGACAGATATAAAAAAAATTGCAGGCCTTGCCTGCTGCATGGTTTTCGTTTCTACATCGTTTGCCGGAGCCACATTTCATCCTGGCGACAGGGGAAGTCAGGTCCTGGCTGTACAGCAGCAGCTGGCTGCCGATGGGTACTCGCTGACGGTTGATGGCGACTATGGGACCGGTACGACGGAAGCTATCCGTGCCTTTCAGCAGGACCATGGCCTGACGGCTGACGGAATCCTCGGCGCGGCTACCTATGAAGCCCTGATGGGCGTTTCTATGCCAGATAATACGAGCAGCCGGTTTGTGCAGAAAGATGCAGCAGCACCGGAAACGGCGTCGGTACAGCCTTCGCAGCTGCAGGACATCCAGCAGGCACTGGCTGACCGGGGATACAGTGTTGACGTAGATGGCGTATTCGGCAAAGGAACCGATGCGGCGGTCCGTTCGTTTCAAAACAGCAACGGATTGACCGCTGATGGTGTCATTGGACCGGCTACGTATGAGGCACTGATGGGACGGCCTATGCCAGCCGGACAGACTGTATTTTCTATAGCCGACCGGTTCCGTACCGATGCAGCTCCGGCAGCACCGGAGGATAAGGGAACTCCGGCTGTATCTTCAGAACCGGCTACGGCGTCTAATGCCATCATTCTGCTGCAGCAGGCTCTGGTCAATAATGGGTATAGTGTCGATGTAGACGGCGTATTTGGTGTCGGAACAGAAAATGCCGTCCGCAATTTCCAGGCCAGCCATGGACTGGAAGTCGATGGTGTAGCCGGACAGGCCACCTTCTATGAACTGACCGGGAAGTTCCTTCCTTCGGGCCCGCTGCGCCGTTTTGGCAATGGCGGCTATGGCGGAGCTACCATGGTGGCAGACAGAGCCCAGCGCCTTATGGGGATTGCCAATCAGTATATCGGCGTACCTTATGTATTTGGCGGCAATGATCCGTCTGGATTTGATTGCTCCGGGTTTACCCGGTATGTCTATTCCGCCGTCGGCATTGATCTTCCCCGCATGGCTGATGAACAATACAATGTAGGGTACGATGTATCCCGTTCGTATTTACAGCCGGGAGATCTCGTCTTCTTTACGACCTATCTGCCGGGTGTGTCCCATGTGGGGATATACATTGGGGATAACCAGTTTATCAATGCCTCCAATTCCGGAGTCAGCATCGACAGCCTGGACAGCCGGTACTGGTCCAGCCGCTATATAGGGGCGAAACGGGTCATGTAAAATTTGACGTTTCCGGAAAACATTATTTATGCGGCAAAGTACAAGTTAAAAAAAGGTTGCACCAAAGTGGCTTCAAAAGCTCATTTTTGGTACAACCTTTTTTTGTTGTGAGAATATAGCTTATTTAGTGAAGATGTATCCCATTTCCGCTCTCATTATATGCTGCGATAGGTCTGCTCCAGTTCATGCACCATAGTATCCGTTATTTCAGGGTCTTCGCCCGTATCATAAGCCTTTTCTATGGCGGTTTCATCGACAATCCAGTGATTCCGGCGCAGATCCTGATGGTGTTCGTACAGCCATTTGGCGCAGCAACGGGCGATGCGGCTTTCGGTCAGACTGCGCTTCAGGTAGCGGAAACGCGCGCGGGGGATGGCCTGATGGGGTTCTTTCATGATGTCTTCGATTTCCAGTGTAAAGTCACATTCATGATACCCGTTGGACACGGCTTCGCGGCCGACAAAACGGGTGTTTTCCAGACTCATGTCATACAGCAGATATTGATAGAATAACTGCTTTTCCAGTTCATCGGCCAGGATATCTCTTACAGGAAGGCACTGGCAGATGTCATTATGACACAGATGGAGGAGTTCCATCAGCATGGCATGACGATGGCGCATAAACGTGCAGTCTGCAGCATCAAGCCAGATGGTACGGAGACGGATATAGTCTTTTATTTCCTCTTGATACCCGGCGTCGTAGATACTCAGGGGCGTATTTTTACGGGTATAGCGGTACAGCCGGAGTTCGAGGGTAAGCCAGTCATGAGCTGCCTTACGGCGATGCTGTAAATCCAGCTGGCTGTCGGCGAAGACCCGTTTCAAATCCTGCAGGTAGTTAAGGCCGGCGCAGGAAACGGCCAGAACATGGAATGTCCCGGAAGCAGGCTGCTTTGAAAAAATCTGTGTTATATCATGTTCTGTTATGTCGGATGTGTCCATTTCTATCGGTCCTTTGTGATACTGCACTTGTCTCAGAATTTAATGGGCAGGTGCATTTTTTTCTGCTGCCGCAGGGGAATCACTATAAAAATCTTTAAAGGATTGTACCCATGTACGGGCCGGGTGCGGCAGAAATCCTTTGCTCTTCCAGACCATGGCCAGTGTCCAGGGAATCTGTGGCTCTACGAGAGGGATGTGAACGAGTTTTTCGTCATCCAGCCGCTGGCAGATGGTATGTGGCAGAAGGGCAATGCCCAACTGGGTACGTACGATTTCAGCCTGGAAATCCCAGTTGCTGCTCTGGCAGACGATTCTGGGATGAGCCATGATTTTCTGATAAAATGTCTTGATGAACGGATTGAGGGAGAAAGATTTGGGATAATAGACCAGTGGCTCGTCCTTTATCTCTTCCAGTGTAATGACTTTCTTTTTGGCAAGGGGATGCTCCGGCCAGAGGACGACTTCCAGATGTTCTTCATTGAAAATGAAGAAATCATAAGGCATTTCCGTGGCAACAGGAAGTGCGACAAAACCGACCTGGATAAGGCCCTCGTCAATCGATGAAATAATATCGTTGGAGCCGACTTCTAAAAGTTCCAGTTCAATCTGGGGATAGTCGGAAATAAAATGGCGGATGAATGAAGTAATGAAAGAAGACCCGATCATCGGTGGGATTCCAACGGTCAGCTGACCGGAATTGAGGAGCTGTGGTGATTCCATCTGCTCATTCAGCTGGGAAAAATCTTTGATGAGCGACTCGATACGCGGCAGCAGCCAGGCGCCCGTTTCCGTCAGTTCGACGCGCTTGCCGTTCCGGTTAAACAACTTGACATTCCAATGGTCTTCCAGTGCCTTGATGCCTTTACTGATGGAAGGCTGGCTGATATGCAGTGATTTTGAAGCTTTGGTAAAACTTTTTTTCTGGGCTACTTCGACAAAGTAGGTTAGTTGAAATAAATCCATAGCTTGATGTCACCTCTCTTATGGTAATATCTTACCATATTTTTTATCATATTAGAACCATGCACAAATGGAATATTACGGATATATCCAGATTAGTTACTTTTCATTATGGGAATAAATCGTTTTATATTTTTATCCATAAGCAAAAATTTTAATGATATTTTAATCTATAAGACATGTAATCTGTGTATTGTCATATGTACTTCAACGGGATATAATAAAAGACAAATGTATATTGTGAATATACATTCACCTATTTTTAAGGAGATGTTACATATGTCAAAAAATGCAAACGCAAATGCCCTGATCATTGGCTTTGCCATGTTTGCCGTATTCTTCGGTGCAGGCAATCTGGTATTTCCACCTCTTATCGGGCTCATGTCAGGAAGTTCCTGGGAAATCGCTATTATCGGCCTTGCTATTTCTGCTATTTTATTTCCTATTGCTACGATTATTGCTGTCGATAATATGGGCGGTACGGTCCAGGCTATTTGTGCACCTGTAGCTAAATGGTTTACTAAAGGCTACATGGTCATGTGGATTATCTTTATCCTGACCTGCGGTGTGCCCCGGCAGGCAGGCGTTGGCATTGAAAGCGGACTGCTCAGTGTATTGCCGGGACTGCAGGGAAACGATGCCGTCCGCATTGCGCTTCTGGCAGGGTACTTCGTCGTCGTCCTGGCGCTTACGTTCCGGCCGTCTAAAATCGTCGATATTGTCGGCAAATATCTGACACCGTTCCTGCTCATCTGCCTGGTCGTCATGATTGCCCTGGCTGTATTCGAACCGCTGGGCACGCCTATGGCTCCCCAGGTAGACAATGTATTCTCTTATTCCTTCCTGCAGGGATATCAGACTGGTGACGTCGCTGTCGGTATTGCCATTGCCGGCATGTTTGTCGCTTCTATCAAAGCGAAAGGATACACCGATACGTCAGCGCGGCATAAAATGACACTGAAAGCTGCCGTTGTTGCATTCCTGGGACTTCTCATCGTCTACGGTGGCCTGTTGTATCTCGGTGCTACCGGGTCCAGCATGTTTGATGGCAAAATGGATCAGACCGCTTTGCTCAACGGCCTCGTCCATGCACTGACCGGTTCTACAGGCAATGTTATTCTTGGTATTGGCATTTTCCTGGCCTGCCTGACGACGACCATCGGCGTCGGTTCGACCATTGCCAATCTGACTGTCGATTTATCAGACGGCAAAATCCCTTTCAAGTACATGATGGTGTTTGTGTGCCTCTTTGGTCTTGCTGAAGCCTGCATTGGCGTACAGGGAATCATCCGGTATACATTCTGGATTTTCATTGCTATTTATCCTGTTTCCATTGCCCTTATGCTCCTGGGCGTCTTCTGCAAATATGTTCCCAATCATGGCGCCTGGAAAGGGACTATCGCTATGGCAACCATTATCGGTTTGTTTGAAGGCCTGATGCAGCTCAATAAGAGCGGTATTACCAATCTTCCTCTCGACTCGCTCATCCAGCTGTACAATCATATTCCCTTTGCAGCAGACGGCTTTGCCTGGGTCCTGCCGTCTGTCATTGGTTTCATCGTTGGCACCGTCATTGTAAAGTCCAAAGGCGGCGATCCTTATCCTATGATCTCGAAAGAACAGTAAACCTGATGAAGGAGCGATTGATATGGCATTACAGATTGAAAATATAGAAAAAGACCCTCTTTGTTGTCCTCAGGAACGGCCGTCGTCGCTGGAATCACTGATTTTTTCCAGTCATGGCTGCCAGGTATATGGTACGGCCCTGATTCCTGGCGGAGCTAAGGACCAGACCTATCCCTGTGTCATTATCTGCCATGGTTTTCCGGGTTTTGCTTCAACCTTTGATATCGCCCAGAATCTGCGCCGCACCGGTCTGGTAGTCATCAGTTTTTCCTACCGTGGCAGCTGGGGCAGTCAGGGGAATTATACCTTTTCCGGTGCTATTGATGATGCGGTCTGTGTCGCTGAATGGGTTCACGATGAAAAAAATGCAGCTCAGTATCACATCGATAGAAACAACATCTTTTTCATAGGTCATAGTATGGGGGGATTTGTCTCTATCAATGTTACGCGGCGTATTCCCTGGCTGAAGGGAACGGCCGTCATGTCCCCGTATGACCTGCCGTACTGGCCTGCCCATGGTCTGGATGCAGCTATGCATGAACTCATCGACTCCAGTCTTTACGTCCTCCATGTCGAATCACCGGAAGCCATTTACCGGGACGTCGAATATTGCTGCCAGCAGGGATATGGCATTTTCCAGGCTTTTGAGGACATTAAGGATCGTAACCTCTACTTTATCGGAGCCAGTCAGGATGATGTGGCACCGGCAAAAACCATGATTGAACCCCTCTGGAACCAGCTCAGCCGGCATCAGACAACTGCTGTCCAGGATTATGATACACTGCCGACGGAACACGCCTATAACGACGTACGCCTCACCGTGAGCCGCATGTTTGCCCAGTGGATTGACAAAGTTTTGCAGACAGAAAAGTAAACAATACATGGCATAGTAATTGACATAGACCTCCTGACACGGATAAAAACCTGCCAGGAGGTCTGTTTTTATAAATCACGGATGGCAATTTATAAAAACGATAGTATATTTTATAAAAATGAGTGAAGTGTTAATTGAAATTTCATTTAAATCAGCAAATAAATGAAATTAAATAAAAATTAAGTGAAATTTATCGGAAGTTTTATGAAATATTTGATGAAACTCTTCCTGATTTATCAAATAATTTGAAAAAAAACGGATGAGATTTGATGAAATTTGATATTATTTTATTATTCCTTGGTGTTTAAGAAGCTATGGTTTATAAAAAATAATCAAAGAGGTGAGAAATCCGTATTTAAGATTTCTCACCTCTTTGACCCGTATGTTAAAGGAATTATTCTGATTGAGTGGAATCCAATGTTTTAGATGCCGTATCTGTCTCATCATGAAATCCCTCTTTGTCCGTAAACATCCGGTATATAATGCCGATGAGCAGTAAGACACCGGCAATGCCGACGACGGGATAGATGGCGTTGACCAGCTGACCAAGCGGAATATAGGATGCGATGGTAACGCCGATAATGGCAACGACGATGACGATAATGCGTTGTTTCTTTGTCTTGTCTTCGGCAAAGCGCCGGCCAAAAGCCCACAGGTATCCTGTGATTGTCGTAAATACGCCAATCAGGATGATAATAGAAAACGGCAGGGCCAGGGCAGGAAGGGAATTTTCAATAGCTGCCAGCATGGGGACCTGGGCTTTGATTGATGCGATGTAATCCAGATTGAGCAGCATCGTGGCCAGAACAAGGATGACCCCGAGTGTAAAAAATGCCGCGGAAAGGAATGCGCTTCCCACTATTTCTTTCTGGCTGTGACAGCGGCTGCCCAGGGCAACGTTGAATACAACGCCAAGAGTGATATATGCGCCAACCAGAAATAACTGTGCAATAAAGGGTTCGTGTATCCCCATGAAAGCGCCCTGCATAATCCGTCCTTCCTGGACATACTGAAGGACATGTTCTTGTCCCTGCATAATAGTGACAGGGGACGTCGTTACATTATAGATGCCTACTACGAACATGATGGCGATGATAATGACGCCTGCACAGCCCAGAACATCGGTTACTTTTTCAAGTCCCAGACAGACGATGATAACAGAAATAACTCCCATGAAAATCGTGCCAGCATATACGGGGAGGCCCAGATATTGGTTTACCGTGGCACCGCTGCCTGCAAACATAATCAATGTGCACAGTGCGATTGACAGGGTACAGAACCAATCGACGGCTTTTCCCAGATAGGGACCGCAGTAATAGGTATAGGCCATGCTGGGATCGGAAAAATGTTTAGCAGCTCCGGCACGATATGTTCCGTAACAAAATAAAAACATAAGGATAAAACACGTGACGGGAAGAATAAAAGGATACATGCCTCCAAAGGCGCCAAAAAACTGTAACGTTTCCTGACCGGAGGCAAAACCGGCTCCGATGCAATAGGCTGTAAATGCGCCACCCACCGTTAATATCGTTATATTGCTGTTTTTCATTTGCAGCACCTCCTTTTAATGCCTTTACTTGTTATAATAATCACAAAGATATTCCACAACTTCCGGCGTACGGATCTGATATTGGGAATGGGCCGGGATTTCAAATATATCAGGTGCTTTTACCGTATGCCATTGGTTTTCTCCCGGCAGTATAATCTCTGCTTCCCCGGTAATGAGCGTGACGACTTCTTTATCGCCGACATCAAACGTATAGGTGCCAGCCGTAATAATGCCCAGTGTGAATTTACTGCCGTCCTTGCGGTATCCGGTCCGGCTGGTCACTTTTCCATCCCAGTAGATATTGGCCTTGGTCATCATCGTTACGTTATCCATTTTACTTTCAATCATATAAAGCCCTCCTTAAAACAATGTAATGATTAACACGAATTAATATTAAAATATTAATTAATTATCTTTATTTTACAAGATATGCTTATCATTCAGAAGAATGGAAATGTGATAGGGGTATGGGAAAGTCTGAACATAAAGAAAAATGAATACATTGATAAAGCGGTCATTTCATGTTACGATGTTCACAAAGATAGATTGTGTCCTGCTATAGAGGCAGGCATTAGGCAGTGTATTTGCGGAGGCAGAGTTATGGATATAAAAAAGTATGAAGTATTGCTAGCCGTCGTAGATAAAGGAAGTTTCATTAAGGCGGCTTCCGAACTGGGGTATACGCAGTCCGGTATTACGTATATGATGAACAGCCTGGAGAAAGAATGTGGTTTTCCGCTTCTGCAACGCAGTAATAAAGGGGTTATCCTGACGCTGGAAGGGGAACGGCTGCTTCCGGAAATCCGGCAGCTCGTGCAGCTAAATAAACGTCTGGAACAGGATTTTTCGGAAGTAAAAGGTCAGATAGCCGGTAAAGTGCGTATCGGTTGTTTCCCTACGATTGTCTGTGCGGTCATGCCCCGGATTATGCGCATCTTCCGGGATAAATATCCACAGATACAGTTGGACCTGGTAGAGGAAAATAGTGTAGGTGTTCTGGAAGAATGGCTGGAATCAGGGTTTATTGATGTCGCATTTTTCAGTCGTCAGCCCCGTTATGAATATGACTGGTTTCCTGTAAAGGAAGACCGCTACGTCGTCGTCATGTCGAAAGAGTCGCCGCTTACGGCATATGACGTGATAAAACCGAATCAGTTGGAAGGGCAGCCTTTCTTTATGTACCGGGGATCAGACGGGATTGATGCGGATGTAGCCAGTTACTTTAAAAAGAATAAGGCTGATTTGATGCCGACGTTTACGTCCAGCTCGGATTATGCTGTGCTATATATGATTGAAGAAAACCTGGGTATTGGCATGATACCGGAACTTCTGACCCTGTATTCGGAAGAGAAATTCCCGACGATTACAACCCGACCGCTCGATCCGCCAGCGCAGAGAGAAATAGGACTGGCTGTGAACCATTATGATACGGCTGTACCGGCCGTACAGCGGTTCGTTCATACCGTACAAAAAAGCGTTTCCAATGGCACGCTGATAATTTGATGATATATACTAAAAAAATCTTCTGTATTCCTGTGCAGAAGATTTTTTTTATGAGTAAATCAAATAGTCACCATTTTAATAGCTCGTTTTACTTATGTTAAGTCTTTCCGTAAAATATAAGCAGGGTAAGAAACGATAGAGAGAAAAAGTTAAATTATTAAATTATGGGAGGATGTATTCATGAGTGAACAATTTTATCAGATGACAGAACGGGTACAACATTTAAAAAAGATGCTGAATGATGAGATTCCAGCTGTAAGTGCGGAACGGGCAAAGTTGGCTACGGAAGCTATTCGTAAATATGCCTTTGAACCTCCGGTTCTGCAAAAGGCATATATGCTGGACTATATTTTACGTCACAAAAAAATATTCATCCTCGATGGGGAGTTGATTGTGGGGAACCAGGCAGATAAACCTCGTAGTGCTCCTGTTTTTCCTGAGTATACGTCAGAATGGATTCTTGATGAAATTGATGATTTCAGTACCCGGCCTAGTGACCCTATGATTGTTACGGATGAAGACCGGGCGATTCTGGAAGAATACCTGCCGTATTGGAAAAATATCAGTTTTGATAAGGTCGTAGAACGGGAATTGCCAGAAGATGTCAAACATGCCGAGGAAAGTGGAGTGGTAACTGTTGGAAACCGTGATTGTGGCACGGGACATATTTTGCCGGATTATTTTAATCTGTTGAAACGGGGACTGACATATTATAAAAAACAATGCCAAAAAAAGATTGCTGAAACGGTCATTGACTGCCAGGAAAAACAGAATCAGGTAGATTTCTGGAATGCTGTTATCATCGACATCGATGCAGCCGGTGCCTATGCCGCTCGTTTTAGTGAACTGGCATCCCAAATGGCTGTTACCGAAGCAGATCCCCGGCGTAAAGCTGAACTTCTTGATATCGCAGCGGCCTGTGCACAGGTACCACTTAAGCCAGCCCGGACATTTCAGGAAGCCGTTCAGTTTGTCTGGTTTATGCATGTCATTATGAATATTGAAAATAATGGTCATGGAGAATCGTTCCACCGGTTTGATCAGTATACCAACGAGTTTTATGAAGCGGATCTGGCCGCCGGGCGGATTACCGAAGACAAAGCTATAGAAATCATTGAATGTTTCTTTATCAAAGTTACGAGTATTATGAAACTGCGGGATAAGTTTTATAGCCAGTCTTTTGCAGGATATCCGCTCTGGCAGAATATCATTATTGGCGGGCAGAAGCCAGAGGATGGCAGCGATGCGACGAATCCTGTTTCTATGTTGTGCCTGAAGGCAAATCAGGCCGTGCAGATGTCTATGCCGACTATGTCTATCCAGTGGCATGATCATCTGGACCAGAACCTGATGAATGAAGGCCTGCGCATGATTCAGGCAGGCATGGCGACGCCAGCCTTTTTCAATAATAATCTGGTCATTCCCATGCTCATGGAAAAATCAGGATGTACCCTGGAAGAAGCGCGGAACTGGGGCATCCATGGCTGTGTACAGCCCGGTGTAGCCGGTAAGTCGGATGGGCGGCCTACTGTAGGATATGTGAATCAGCTTAAATGCGTAGAATTGGTCCTTCATAACGGCATCAATCCCGTTACGGGAGAACAACTGGGACCACAGACTGGAGACATTGAAACGCTAGATAGTCTTGAAAAATTGCAGAAAGCACTCTACACACAAAATGATTATTTTGTAGATATGATGATTAAAGGGTTTAATGTTGTTGGTGCCCTTCATGCATCGCGGATGCCTGTTGCTTTTACCTCGATGCTTGTTGATGGATGCATTGATAAGGGAAAATCGCTACAGGAAGGCGGTTCCAAATATTTTGAATCAGGTGCTTTTTGTGTCAGCGTTGCCAATGCTGCAGACGCTCTTGCTGCTATTGATACACTGGTCCATAAAGAAAACGTTCTTGATATAGACACGATTATGGATGCCGTGCATTGTAATTTTGAAGGAAAAGAACCGGTGCGCCAGATGCTTTTGAAAAAGGCCCCCAAATATGGCAACGATGACGCCTATGTGGATGCTATAGCGGCTGATATTATCCGTCATTATGGCAAGAATCTGGAAAAATATCGTGATTCCCGTGGCGGACATTACGTTGAAGTCGTCGAATCCCAGTCGATGAACGTTTCTCAGGGGAAATGTATTCTTGCGACTCCCGATGGCCGGTTTGCCCATGAAGCGGTAGCCGATAATTGTTCGCCTGCTATGGGGCGCGATGTAAGCGGGCCTACGGCCTGTGTCAAGTCTGTAGCACATCTGGATCAGAAAAATGCGAAGGATGGGTGCCTTTTCAATCTGCGGTTTGACCCGCGCAGCATCCAGGGGAAAAAGGGCATTATGGTTCTCGATGCAGTAGTCAAAACGTTCTTTAAAAACATGGGTGAACATATTCAGATTAACGTAATAGATGATAAGACATTACGTGACGCCCAGATACATCCTGAAAACTATCGTAATCTGCTGGTCCGTGTTGCCGGATATCTGGCATATTTTGTGGAACTGGACAGCGAAGTACAGGAGGCTCTGATCCGGCGCACAGCACATACTCCTGATTATTGAAGCAGAAACTATATATTTCAGATTTGAAAGATACCGCAACGAAACGGGCCGATTTCTCGTTTTGTTGCGGTATTCTTTATATTAAAGTTTCTTATACTGACTATGTAGATTGTCCGTTTTACTAGTTGACTGGCTATGGATACAATATAGTTAAAGAAATGAGACATTTCAACTACAAAATGAAATATTATATAGGAGGAGAAAGAGATGAGTGAAAAATTTTATCAAATGACACCGCGCATTGCCCGGTTGAAACAGATGCTGAATGATGAAGTCCCCGCTCTTTCGGCAGAACGGGCCAAATTGGCGACAGAAGCCATCGAACTCTATGCAGCGGAACCACCGGTCCTGCAAAAGGCGCATATGCTCGATTATATCCTGCGCAGGATGACGATTTTCATTCAGGACGGGGAACTCATCGTTGGAAATCAGGGAGAAACACCACGATGCGCCCCGCTTTTCCCGGAATACACATCGGAATGGATTCTTCGGGAAATTAATGATTTCGAAACCCGTCCCAGTGACCCCATGCGGGTATCGGCAAAGGACCGGAAACTGGTGGAAGAATATCTGCCCAAATGGAAAAATAAGAGTTTCGACCATTTTACCGAACAGGAACTGCCTTATGATATTAAACATGCTGAAGAATGCGGGATTCTCACCGTCGGTGGACGGGACTGCAATACGGGCCATATCCTGCCGGACTATTTTAATATCCTGAAACGTGGGTTTACATACTACCGGAAAGAATGCGAAGACCGGATTACCAGCACCCTCATAGATTGCAAAGAAAAGCAGGAACAGGTGGATTTCTGGAATGCCTGCATCATCAGTATAGATGCGGCCGTTGCTTTTGCTCGGCGTTACAGTGAACTGGCTAAAGATATGGCAGCTAAAGAAACGGACCCGGCACGGAAGGAAGAACTGATGACTATCGCTGATATTTGTCATCACATCCCTCTGAATCCGGCCAGAACATTCCAGGAAGCTGTACAGTTCACCTGGTTCATTCACCTTATCATCAATATTGAAAGCAATGGGCACGGTCATTCGTTACATCGTTTTGACCAGTATACAAATGATTTCTATGAATCTGATCTCAAGGCAGGCCGCGTAACGGAAGAACGGGCTGTTGAAATCATTGAATGTTTCTTCATTAAACTGACCAGTGTCATGAAACTGCGCGATAAGTTCTATAGTCAGTCTTTTGCCGGATATCCGCTCTGGCAGAACATGCTTATTGGCGGTCAGAAACCGGAAGACGGGAGCGATGCGACAAATCCTGTTTCTATGCTCTGTCTAAAAGCTAATCAGGCTGTCCAGACGTCGCAGCCCTCTATGTCCATTCAATGGCATGATACGCTCAGTCCGGAATTGATGCGCGAAGGAATCCGCATGATCCAGGCTGGCATGGCGACGCCGGCATTTTTCAACAATAATCTCGTCGTGCCGATGCTGCAGAAGAAAAGCGGCTGTACCATTGAGGAAGCACGGAATTGGGGTATCCATGGCTGTGTACAGCCGGGTGTTGCCGGGAAAAATGATGGACGTCCGACCTCCGGGTACCTGAACATGCTGAAGATATTTGAACTGGTCATGCATAATGGTGTCAATCCTATAAATGGTGAACAAATGGGGCCGAAGACAGGCGAATTGGAAGAACTGGATACATTGGAAAAACTGCAGCAGGCCATGTATACCCAGATTGACTATTTTACCGAAATGGTAGTCAAAGGCTTCAATATTGTCTGCTCCCTTCAGTCTACCCGGATGCCGACGGCCTTTTCTTCGCTCGTCGTCGATAACTGCATTGAAAAAGGCAAGCCCTTGCAGGACGGCGGTTCCAAATACTTTGAAGTTTCTGCTTTCACCGTAGCTATTGGCAATACGGCAGACTGCATTGCTGCTGTCGATACGCTGGTCAACAAAGAACATCTCATCGACATTACGACATTGCGGAAAGCACTGGATGCCAACTTTGAAGGATATGAAGATATCCGCCAGATGTGTCTGAAAAAGGCTCCCAAATACGGCAATGATGATGCCTATGTCGATGCCATCGCTGCCGGAATCGTCCGTCATTACGGGCAGGAGCTGGCCAGGTATAAAGACAGCCGTGGCGGTTTTTATGGGGAAGAAGTAGAATCCCAGTCTATGAATGTGTCCCAGGGCAAATGCGTACTGGCTACTCCCGATGGCCGGTTTGCTTATGAAGCCGTCAACGATAACTGTTCGCCCGTTATGGGGCGTGATGTCCATGGTCCGACATCGTGCATCATGTCTGTTGCACATCTGGATCAGAAAAACGCTGTCGATGGCTGCCTGTACAATCTGCGCTTTGATCCGCGCAGTATCCAGGGCGAAAAAGGGATTGCTGTCGTTTCCTCTATTATCAAGACATTCTTCAAAAATATGGGCGAACATATCCAGATTAACGTCGTCGATGATAAAACATTGCGGGATGCACAGAAACATCCGGAAAACTATCGCAATCTCCTCGTGCGTGTAGCCGGATACCTGGCATACTTCGTAGAACTCGACAGTGAAGTACAGGAGGCCGTCATTGAACGGACGACGCATACACCGGATTGCTGAGAAAGAGAGGTGTATTTCCCTTGCAAACGAGCTATATAGGTGGTATCCAGAAGTTTTCGACAGAAGATGGACCAGGTATCCGCACGACGATTTTTATCAAAGGCTGTCCATTGCGCTGCCAGTGGTGCCATAATCCGGAATTGCTCGATGGTTCCTATACGGTCAATTACCGGGAAAAACAGTGCATTCATTGTGGCCGCTGTATCAAAGCCTGTCCGGCCGGAGCTATTACAATCGAAGAAGGCAGGCTGAAACGCCATGATGACCGCTGTATCCGCTGTGGTGCCTGTGTCAAAGCCTGTGTCAGTGGGGCTATGTTTACGAAATCCAGAGAGTACACGTTAGATCAACTGATGACGGAAATCGGCAAGGACCGGGATTTTTATGAAACATCCGGTGGCGGTGTGACCCTCAGCGGTGGTGAAGTGCTGGCTCATGCCGGGTATGTCTGCCAGCTGGCTAAGTCTATTAAAGAGCAGGGGTATACGCTGGCTATCGAGACAAGCGGCTTTGGAAAATGGGAAGATTTGCAGGCATTGGCTGCCTATTGTGATTACATCCTTTTTGATTTGAAGGTTATGGATGTAGAAAAACACAAGACCTATGTGGGCATTTATCCAGCCGTAATCTGGAGCAACCTGGAACGGCTTTGCCGGGTAGATGGAATGAAAGAAAAAATCATCATCCGTCTGCCAACGATACACGATATCAATGACGATGCGGAAAATGCCCGGGCCGTCATTGACTTTATCAAACCGTTAGGTCTGCGCCGGGTAGACATACTGCCTTACCATAATATGGGAATCAGCAAGGCCAGAGAAGCCGGTATCAGCCAGAAAGAATTCGAAACGCCGTCTGATGATATTCTGGAACGGAACCGGAAAATCTATGAGGATGCCGGTTTTACAGTGACTGTCATGGGACATGAAGAGTAATGACAATTACATAAAAGATAGTAAAAGCATGTGCTGTTTATATAATGGCACATGTTTTTTATTATAAAGAACTGACGGTGAAGTATGAAAAAAAACATTTTTACAAGTATATTGGGATTTTTGTATAATATATAATAATATATTTGCCTTGTGCCATTAGAGAAGGTGAATTGCATGGATATCAAAAAATATGAAGTATTATTGGCCGTTGTAGATAAGGGAAGTTTTATTAAAGCGGCAGCAGATCTGGGATATACGCAGTCGGGCATTACGTATATGATGAACAGCCTGGAAAAAGAATGCGGATTTCCTCTCCTGCAGCGCAGTAATAAAGGAGTCATGCTGACACTGGAAGGAGAACGGCTGATTCCGGCTATCCGCCGGCTGGTCAATATCAATCTGGAACTGGAAGAAGAATTTGATGCTGTAAAAGGGTTGGCGACGGGAAAGGTGCGGATTGGCTGTTATCCGACTCTGGCCTGTGCCGTTATGCCACAAATCATGAAATTATTCCGGGAAAAATATCCCCAGATACGGCTGGACCTGGTAGAAGAGAACAGTGTCCGTGTGCTCGAAGACTGTCTTGCGTCAGGAGTCATCGACGTTGCTTTTATGAGCCGGCAGCCGGAACAGACATATGATTGGTTTCCCCTGAAAAAAGATCCCTATCTGGCTGTATTTCCACAGGACCATCCTCTGGCAGCCTATGACATCATCCCGGCAGAAAAAATGATGAGTGAATCTTTTTTTATGTACCGCTCTATGGATGGCATTGATCCCGATGTGTACCGCTATTTTAAGCAGTGTAAGACCCCGATTACGTCTACGTGTACGTCTAATTCTGATTTTGCAGTCCTGTTCATGATCGAACAGGGACTCGGCATCGGGATGGTACCAGAGATTTTTTGGAATCTCTGCTGCCATAAATTTTCCACATTGACGACGCGCCGGCTGCAGCCAGATGCATTCCGGGAAGTCGGACTGGCCGTAAAATCCTATGACAATAGTACACTGGCGACGATGCGCTTTGTCCGGGAAATACAGAAAAATATAAAGAATAATAATATAGTCTTGTAAATCTTGATAAATAGAGCAGGTAAATTGTGCTATTGCGGAATTTACCTGCTCTATTTATTAAGGAAACAAATATGAAATATACTGACATGACTATAGAAAATTTTCAATATAAGGAATTCTTGATACTGAGTATGAACGTTTACAATTTTACAACTATGTAATAACCGTGTAACATTATAGTCAGGAAATGGAATCGATAACAGAAAGAAAATACCAAAGAAATATGACCTGATTAAAGAGATTTAATTTAATTACCTAGTAAAATAGTATGAATTTATCGTATATTGGGTTTACCATAAATACCGTTTGACTCAGCTTTTATACACATTAGTTCGTGTCGGCAGACTCGTGTGTAAAAATATAAAGAAAGGAGAGTTATTATGGATGGAGCGACTTGGTTTATGTTAGGGTTTTATATCGTTGGAATTGGTGGTATTGCTATTTGGACTTTAATTCATAGTTTGCATGACAAAAATGGGTGGAGTTAAAGTGTAGGAGGTATAGGTATAATGAGTGAACAAAATATGCAGAATGGACAAGAACGGGAAGTTTGGGGTTCCCGCCTTGGCTTCATTTTGTCAACGATTGGTATGGCTTTTGGTCTGGGAGCTATTTGGAGGTTTCCTTACGTAACAGCTGAAAGTGGAGGCGGTGCTTTTGTTTTAGCTTTCACGATTTTGACAATTGTCATTGCATTGCCGGCAGGGTGGGCAGAAATTGCATTTGCCCGTAAAATGCGTAATGGGCCTATTGTGGCCTTTCAAAAGGTTCTGGGGAAAAAAGGTCGTATTGGATGGATATTTCCCTTTGTTCCACTAGGTTTGAATATGTATTACCTGGTTGTTGTATCCTGGACATTGGCTTATACGTGTTTTAGTCTGTATTCAGGTGATGCATTCATGGCAAACCCGGTTGGCTTTTTTGAAGGGTTTACGAATAACCGTTGGGCTATATTTGGGTGGACTATACTTACATTAATCATTGTTGCAATTGTCTGTCTGAAAGGGATACAGAAAGGTGTTGAAAAATTTTGCAAGTTCTGCATCCCTCTGCACTATATCATCCTTTTTGCTCTTCTAATCCGGGTTATGACGTTGCCGGGGATTGAAGAAGGCCTGATGATGTTTGCAAAGCCGGATATGGGTATGCTTTTAGATCCATCCTTATGGGCCAGGGCTGCCGGAATGGCTCTTTTTGCCGTAGGATTGGGGCCTGCTGCACTTATGGCTTATGGTAGTTATCTGCCGGAAAAATCAGATATCCCGATGGATTTTCTGACAGTTGCCTGGTGGAATCTCTTCGGATGTATTATTTCCGGGCTTGTCGTAGTACCTGCCGTCGTTGCATTTGGTCTGGATTTGCAGTCCGGCCCGAGCCTGACGTATGTAACGTTGCCGTTTATTTTTGATCAGATGCCCCTTTCCGGTCTGATTGCGTTTTTATTTTTCTTTGCCATGCTTCTTGGCGGATTATCCGCGGCTATCGGCATTTTGGAAAATACAGTGACCACCTTTAGCGGAGGCCTTGGCTGGAGCCGCAAGAAAACATTAGCTGTTGTCTTTGTCGTTACTGTATTAGGTAGTATCCCATGTATATGGAGTGAAGCGTTCCTTGCTAAGTTTGATTTTATTATTGGGGATTTAGGATATACTCTTACTGCAAGTATTATGGCTATTACCCTGGCATGGATCGTAGGTGCCAAGAAAGTACGCGAAGAATGGCTGACTCCGGGCAGCAGTATTCATCTGGGACAATGGTTCGATGTTATTTATAAGTATATTGTTGTACCGCTGCTGTTGTTCCTGTTTGTTCAGTCGCTGCTCAATATTCCCAAAATTTTCTTTTAATATGGCAGATAGGTGGAAAACCAGATTCCATTTATCATAGAGTTACACATCCTCTTTTGTGCACTGTGTTACCATTTTGTATCATCCGGTTCCGGCTTCTCCTGTCCCGGGCCGGATGATATGCTTTTCCTAAAGATTCATGTCTGTATGGTGATACTCCGTTCGTTGCTATGAGAATTGCTGGGAGAAGTATGAAATTTTTCGTTTTTACAATTTTTACAAAAACATGTACGATATATACATAAACAAAACGGAATTTCTCAACGGCGAGAGTACATAAAAAATGGAATGGAGAAACATATAAAACAGGTTCATACAGATATTTTTTCATCTGTGTAAACATAGAACGATATCAGCTGATAACAAGAAGAAAAATGGAATTGCAATGATGCGCAACATTGCAGAAGCAGTTGTAGAATTCCTTTATAAGGAGAGGTAAAAATGGATGGTGCAACTTGGTTCATGTTAGGTTTTTATGTTATCGGAATTGGTGGCGTTGCAATCTGGACACTTGTGCATAGCCTCAATGACAAAGATAGCTGGAATAAGTAAGACAGGAGGATGTGTGAATTATGAGTGAACAGACACAAGCCGCAAATGGCCAGGAACGCGAAGTCTGGGGTTCGCGGATTGGTTTTATTTTATCGACTATCGGTATGGCATTTGGCCTGGGAGCTATATGGCGATTCCCTTACGTTGCAGCAGAAAGCGGCGGCGGGGCCTTCGTACTCGCTTTTACAATTGTTACTATTGTCATTGCACTGCCGGCCGGCTGGGCTGAAATTGCCTTTGCCCGCAAAATGCGCAGTGGCCCTATCACGGCTTTTCAGAAAGTACTCGGCAAGAAAGGTAAAATTGCCTGGATTTTCCCGTTCATTCCGTTGGGACTCAACATGTATTATCTCGTCGTCGTATCGTGGACACTGGCCTATACCATTTTCAGTCTGTATTGCGGACAGGATTTCATGGCCGATTCCGTCGGTTTCTTCCAGTCCTTTACGGGAAACAGACTGGCTATCTTTGGCTGGACCGTGGTTACGTTGCTGATTATTTCTTTTGTCTGTATGAAGGGCATTCAAAAAGGCGTTGAAAAATTCTGCAAATTCTGTATTCCCCTTCATTATGTCATCCTTTTTGCACTGGTTATCCGGGTTCTGACCCTGCCAGGCATTGAAGACGGCCTGACCATGTTTGCAAAACCGGATATGTCCATGCTGCTGGATCCGTCCTTGTGGGCACGGGCAACCGGTATGGCACTCTTTGCAGTAGGTCTTGGGCCGGCATACCTTATGGCTTATGGCAGTTACCTGCCAGAAAAGTCCGATATCCCCATGGATTTTCTGACGGTCGCATGGTGGAATCTGTTTGGCTGCATCGCTTCCGGTCTTGTCGTTATTCCTGCCGTTGTTGCTTTCGGCCTGAATCTGCAGTCTGGCCCGAGCCTTACATATGTAACTCTGCCTTATGTATTTGCTCAGATGCCGTTTTCCGGCCTGATTGCTTTTCTGTTCTTTTTTGCCATGCTCCTTGGCGGCCTTTCTGCTGCGATTGGCATCATGGAAAACTCGGTAACGACGTTTAGTGATGGCCTTGGCTGGAGCCGCAAAAAGACATTGTACACGATTATCGTCGTGACCATTATCGGAAGTATCCCCTGTATCTGGAGTGATTCCTTCCTGGCTAAATTCGATTATATTATCGGCGATTTGGGATATACGCTGACCGCTGCCATTATGGCTATTGTCCTCGCATGGTGTGTCGGTGCTAAAAAAATCCGCACGGAATGGCTTACAGGAAGCAGCCTTCCTCTGGGCCGGTGGTTTGATGTCATCTATAAATACGCCGTCGTACCGATTTTGTTGTTCCTGTTATTCCAGTCGTTGTTGAACATTCCGAAAATTTTCTTTTAACTTCTGATTCACCTGGGAAGGCGGAATGATATATGAGTTATTCAATATTGATTGATTTTGGCAGTACGTTTACCAAAGCTGTGGTTGTGGACCGGAGTGAACGAACGGTAAGACAGACATTTCGTACGCCATCTACAGTGGGCACGGATGCATCGATAGGGCTTCGCAAATGCCTTGATGCCATTCGCGACTGTATAGGTCCGTCGGCTCTGGCGGAAGCAGATACAACTGCTTCCAGCAGTGCTGCCGGGGGACTGCGGATGGTCGTTGTCGGACTGACTCCGTCTCTGAGTCTCATGGCCGGTAAAAATGCAGCGTATGGGGCCGGTGCCAAAGTCATCCGGGCTTTTTCCGGCCGGTTGTCCGACGAAGATCTAATTGCCATTAGTAAAATACGGCCGGAAATCATTCTGCTATGTGGTGGGTATGAAGGTGGAAATAGCAGCTGGGTACTGGAAAATGCAGAGAAGCTGGCTTCCTGTGTGACTATCCAGTCCCCGGTTGTCTATGCCGGAAACAGTCGTGTAGCCGGCGAAATACGATTGCTTTTTACAAGTCATGATCAGCTCTGCATTCTGGCAGATAATATTATTCCCGCCATCAATGAACTGGATATTGCCTCCTCCGTGGCGGCAGTACGTGATATTTTTATGAAGCGCATTACCCATATGAAGGGGTTCGATACAGTCCGGAAGTACGTAGGCGATATTGTCATGCCGACTCCCGCAGCGGTTCTGGAAGGAGTACGACTTCTGGCTGAGGGAACAGAACAGCAGAAGGGCTGGGATGAAGTCATGCTTGTCGATATGGGTGGTGCTACGACCGATGTCCATACGTATGCCGTTCAGGACTCTCTCGAAGGTGTGCGTATCGTAGGTGCTCCGGAACCTAAAGCAAAACGAACCGTAGAAGGTGATATCGGGGCCAGAGAATCAGTCAATTCGTTGATTGAAGCAGCTGATATGAGACGGCTTCAGAGTATATCCGGTCTTTCGGAGGACGAGATTGCAGCCTGCCGGGATAAACGTCTGGCTCATCATGATTTTGTTCCTGATACAGAAAAGGAAAAACGGTTTGAACAGGCCATTGCCATGGAAGCTGTACGGGTTTCGGTACGGCGTCATGCCGGACGCATATACGATGGATATGCCGAAGGTGTACAGCGTATCCAGAAAGGGAAAGACCTGCTTCACATCAAGGCCGTGATTGGTACAGGCGGACCGATTATTGATAGTGAAAATCCACGCCGGATTTTGGAACAGGCGCTGAGAATACCAGAAGAAAAAGATATCCTGCTTCCTGATTCAGCGGCGTTTTATCTGGATACATCGTATATATTCTATGCAGCCGGCCTTCTGGCTCAGAAAGATCCCGGGACGGCACTGCATATATTGAAACAAAACTTGGTTCCCTTAGTCTGATATGAGGTGGTAATGAAGATGAGTAGTACGGTATTGCTGAAAAAAGATCTGGTTCCTAATGAGGTTCCCGATTTGGAAGAAATTCTTTCTCAATCACGTAAGGAAGCACAGGGACTGTCTGTAGGAACGACTTTGTTCATGAAAGAATATGGCGTTCGCTCTGAAGCCGAATACAAAATGAAAATGGCTAAAAAAGGCAAAGTCATGCACCATGCACACATCGGCTGGAACTCCTGGGAAGAAACCGCCAAAGGGTTCCGATATATCTATGAAGAACTCAAAAAGCGTGATGTCGTTCTGGATAGATTCGGCGTAGCGCTGGACTGGGTCATGGGCGTGCCGGAACAATACCGCGACAAAGTCATGAAAGGTGGCAGCCTGATTTTTGAAACGCCGGAAGAATGGGCCGCTGTTGGTCAGGTAGTACCTATCCAGCCTCATTTTGGGGATCATATGATAGGTTCCCTGAACTCTACAGAAAATGTCAAACTGGCACTCAATGCCGGTGTTACATGTATGGGTAATATTGCCCAATATTATACCTATGAATATCCGGGAGTTCCTATTTCCAAAGAAGACCGGGTCATCAATATGTGCACAGCCATCGGTATTATGGGCCTCTTCCGGGACCAGGGAGCCGTTATCCATTCCAATCTGGATGATGGTTTTGGCGCCATGTTCCATGATCTGGCTAATATGACCGGCTGGGCGATGATGGAACGGTATCTGGTAGAAGAACTCTTAGGCGGGCGTCTTTCCCACTGTTTTGGCAATTTGTTCAGTGATCCGATTTTGCGTATTATTTTCCTCATGGTCAATAATGCTATCAATAAATACCAAACACCGGGTTCCATGATGTATGGCAATACCATTGATTTTTCCAGCGATTATGACCGCAACTACGGTGCGCTTTGTTCCTTTGTCCTGGCTGATTCCTGTGCAGAACTGCTTTTCCCGTCGGGACATGCCGTGACGCCGATTCCTATTACAGAAGCTATCCGGATTCCGTCGGCAGATGAAATCATCCAGGTCCATGTTACAGCAAATATGCTGGAACATAAGGCTCATTATTATAAGGCATTCCTCGATGTAGAAAAATTAAAGGCCCAGCGGGATATTCTGCTGCAGGGCGGCAAGGTGTTCTTTGAACGGCTCATGAACGGTCTCGATGATATCGGCGTTGATACAAAGAATCCCTGTGAAATGTTCCTTGCGCTCAAGGCGATGGGTCCGGCACGGATGGAAGAACTCTACGGGGCTGGCAAAGAAGATCCCCGGGCAATGCGGGGGCACATTCCCATTAAACCGACGGATATCGTTGCTAATATTGGTAAACGGCGGGATGAAATCTGCGACAGCATTGATAATTTGGCAAATTCTCTTACCGGTGTCAACGCCGTGGTCGGCGCAACGGATGTTCACGAATTTGGCAAAGAAATCGTCAAAGCGGTACTGCAGGAAGCCGGAGCTACCGTATTCGATCTGGGGGCAAACGTTACTCCCGATGAAGTCGTTGATACGGTTGTTGAAACGGGCAGTCATTTCATTCTCATGTCTACATTCAACGGTATTGCCCTGACATATGGCAAGACACTGCTGAAGGACCTGAAGGAAAAAGGGCTGGGTGATACGACCATCATCATGGGAGGTCTCCTCAATGAAAATATGAAGGGTGAGTCTCTGCCCGTCAATGTAGACAAAGAATTGACGGAACTTGGGATTATTTGTTCCGCAAGTGCCGATGAATTAGTAGATATCATCAAAGACCATATGTAAATATATATCATGCATAAAAAGGAGAGAAAATTATGAGTACAGTATCTATTATCAAAACACAGGGTCATGACGAAACGGCCGTACTGGCAGCTGTCCGCAAAGCGCTGGATGCCATCGGAGGCATCAGCGATATTATCAAACCGGGATACAAAGTCCTTATTAACCCGAACCTCGTAGCACCGGGCTCCGACCGTTTTTCCGGTGCTGTGACACGCTATGAAGTCTGCAAAGCTATTTATGATATCTGTAAGGAAGCAGGTGCAGAGCCGTTCATTGCTGAATCTTCTGCTGCCGGTGTTGATACGGAAAAGGTCATTGAATTTGCAGAATACACAAAACTCCGCGAACAGGGATACACCGTACTGGACTTGAAAAAAGAAAAGAAAGCGGTCATTCCCTTCCCGCAGGGTGAAATCGTACAGGAACTCGATACATGGCAGCCTGTTGTCGATGCCGATGCCATCATCAGTGTCCCGGTCATGAAAACTCATGATCAGACAGAAGTCACACTGGGAATCAAAAATCTCAAGGGCCTGATCCAGGATACGGAAAAGAAAGAATTCCATAAGAAAGGCGTTTTCGGTGGTGTCGTCGATATCAACCAGTGCATTCCCCGCGTTCTCACCGTCGTCGATGGGATTGTAGGGCAGCAGGGGCTGGGACCCATCTTCGGGGAACCCGTACCGATGGACCTGATTATTGCTTCTAAAGACTGCGTAGCCTGTGATGCCGTAACTGGTGCTGTCATGGGGTACGAACCGGAAGAAGTCAAAGTTACGAAGATGGCCTATGAACGGGGCCTCGGGGAAATGCATCTCGATAAGATTGACATTGTCGGGGAAAAACTGGCCGATGTACGCAAACGCTTCAAACGGGCCAGCGAAGTTGAAATTGAAGGAGTCCCGCCCTTTACGAAAATAGAAGATGCCAAAGCCTGCACTGGCTGCAAGACGACGATGATTAGCGCTATCATGGATATGAAAGCCCAGCACATCGAACATCTTCTCGAAGGCAAGACCATCGTCCTCGGACCGGTTCCCAAGGAACAGATTCCGACTGGCATCAAAAAAGAAGACCTTATCCTCATGGGCGTCTGCACCCGCCATCTCTGGGATATGGGCACACCGTGCAAAGGATGTCCTCCTAACAATGCATGGTTTGTACAGGCCGTAGCCGGTGACCGTGCCCAGGTACAACGCCGTTATGCAACAGATGATAAAGCAGAAAATCCCGATGCATAAGCAGCGGATTTGACAAGTCCATATGGGAACGGCAGGTTCCATCAGATGAAAAGGGACCTGCTGCTGCCCATGACGAATATATTATTTCATAATGATATTATTAATAACTATTTGGAGGTTGATCAGTCATGATTGAAGTACGTTGGCACGGCCGTGGCGGCCAGGGCGCTTTTACAGCAGCCCGTCTCCTGGGTCAGGCTGTTGCGATTCATGAACACAAATACGTGCAGGCTTTCCCATCATTTGGGCCGGAACGCCGGGGAGCCCCTGTTCTGGCGTTCACGCGTATCGATGACAAGAAAATCACAGACCGCAGTGAAGTCGAAAACTGTGATTATGTCGTCGTCCTCGATGATACGCTGTATGGTGACAATGTGACCAAAGGCCTCAAAGACGGAGGAATCCTCGTTATCAATACGACAAAAGATGCATCGGCATTTCCGAAAGTTGGCAACTACCAGCTCGTTACTATTGATGCGACGGCGCTGGCACTGGATATCCTGGGCCGGCCTATCACCAACGTTCCCATGCTGGCTGCACTGGCTGCTGCATCGGGCAATGTCAGCGTTGACTCGGTCCTTGCTGCTATCGATGATCAGCTGGCACCGCGGATCCGTGAAAAGAATAAGAAATTGTTCGTTGCAGCTTATAACGCTGTAAAGGGGGATAAATAACATGAATAAACCGTTGCCTGTAGAATTTGTACCACCTAAGAAACTGGCTGATTATCCTCTCGGTCCGTGCTGTCCGTCAGCACATATTGTCGGTATCAATGCCGGTATGCGTACATTCCGCCCAGTTATCGACCATGACAAATGCGTTCATTGCCTTCGCTGCTTCCTCGTATGTCCGGAAGGTACGATTGATAAATCGGAAGATCAGCTGCAGATTGATCTCAATTACTGCAAAGGCTGTGGTGTTTGCGCCCATGAATGCAAAGTCGGCGCCATTACTTTAGTAAAGGAGACAGAAGCATGAGTGAAAAAATGTTTATCTGCGGCGATGAAGCGGTCGCTCTCGGCGCAAAACTGGCCAGACCACAGGTTATTGCAGCGTATCCGATTACGCCGCAGACTATTGTTGTTGAACGTCTTTCCGATTATGTAGAAGATGGCAGCCTCGATGCCCAGTACCTCCATGTCGAATCGGAACACAGTGCGATTACGGCTTCTATCGGCGCGGCATCTGTCGGAGCACGGACCTTTACGGCAACTTCTTCCCAGGGCCTCCTGTATATGGCAGAAGGACTTTATTATGCCAGCGGCGGCCGCCTGCCTATCGTCATGATGGACGCCAACCGGTCTCTGGCCCTTCCCTGGAATATTTATGGTGACCAGCGCGATTCCCTGTCCCAGCTTGAAGCCGGATGGATCCAGCTTTATGCCGAAGATGCCCAGGAAGCACTGGATCTGACGATTCAGGCCTATAAGATTGCCGAAGATCCGGAAGTTATGCTGCCTGTCATGGTCTGCCTCGATGGATTTGTCCTGACACATACCTATGAAGTCGTTGAAATCCCGGAACAGGATAAGGTAGATGCCTTCATCCCGTATCAGAAGTATGCGAACAGAATGGATCTGGAACATCCCATGAGTAATTGTGTCACAGCCGGTCCGGATTATAATATGGAACTCCATTATCAGCAGCACCTGGCTACGATCAAAGCTGGTGAAAAGCTGGAAGCAGCCGATAAAGAATACGGAAAACTCTTTGGCCGCACCTACGGTGGTATGATTGAAACGTATCGGACCGAAGATGCTGATGCTGTGATTGTTACCCTGGGCAGTGTTGCCGGGACTACCCGTTGTGTCGTCGATAAAATGCGCGATGAAGGAAAGAAAGTCGGCCTGCTCCGTATCCGCTGCATGCGTCCGTTCCCTGTTCAGGAAATCGTCGATGCACTCAAAGGTGTCAAAGCTGTCGGTGTACTGGAAAAAGATGTGGACCATGGTTTTGAAGGCGTTGTATATACGAATGTCAACTCTGCACTCATGCGGGCTGCAGATAAACCGGCAACCTTCAGTTTCATTGCCGGACTGGGTGGCCGTTCTATCTTAAAGAGCGACATCGAAAACTGCTTTGCTAAGTTATTGCGTCAGGCTGCTGGAACGCCGCAGTCTCCGACCGTTGAATTTGTGAAATTGGGGTGTGAATAAGATGGGCTTGAATGCACAGAATATAACAAATGAAGAATTATTCTACGGGCATAAGGCCTGTGGCGGCTGCGGTGCAGCATTATCTATCCGGCTGGTCATGAAAGTACTCGGAAAACGTACCTTTGCTATTGTTCCGCCAAACTGCATGTCTACGGTTGCTTTCATTTATCCCAGCATGACCTTTGGATGCAGTGGCGCTATTACGACTTTTGCCGGGACAGCTGCTTTTGAATCGGGTGTTGAAGCCGGTGCCAAAGCCCTTGGTCTTACGGATTATACCGTTGTCGGTTTTGCTGGTGATGGCGGTACTGCTGATATCGGTCTTCAGTCCCTTTCCGGGGCCATCGACCGGGGCGACCGCATTATGTACATCTGCTATGATAACGAAGCCTATATGAACACGGGTGTCCAGACATCGGGCCTTACGCCGTATGGTGCCAAGACGACGACTTCTCCGGCTGGTGATCGTCTGCCGGGCAATACGAAACCGAAGAAGAACGTCTTTGAAATCGTTGCGGCTCACGATATTCCCTATGCGGCTACGGCAAGTCTGGGTTACCCTGAAGACCTGCTCAATAAAGTCGCCAAAGCCAAAGCGACCGATGGTCCGTCTTATATTCATATTTTCGCTCCCTGTCCGACTGGCTGGGGCTGTGCTTCCGAACTGACTGTGGATATTGCGAAAAAAGCGGTAGACAGCGGCCTCTGGTATCTGGCAGAATATGAAAACCATGAATATACACTGAACCGTAATCCGAAACAGTTCAGTGATGTCAGAGACTATCTGAAAAAACAGGGGCGGTTTGCCCATCTGAAAGATAAGGATATTGAAGAAATCTGCAGTATCCGTGATGCCAAATGGGCACAGATGCGTAAACACTGGAACTGCAAATAATTCTGAACATCCGACTGCACTATATAGATATAGACCTTACAAGCCCTGTCCAACAGCCACCGGGACAGGGCGCAGGGGGGTCAGTGATTACAAAAATGAGGTACATTCATTATGATGACAGGTAAGGAATATAAAGAAAGCTTGCGGAAACGCAATATCGTCGTATATCTTCAGGGCAAACAGATTCCGGCCAAAGAATTGCCGGACCATCCCTTTATCCGTGGCCATGTCAATTCCGCTTCCGTAACGTATGACCTGGCCTTTGACCCGG
>OHAY01000113.1_pt1 | contig 84834 bp, 87 predicted proteins | sample 1577191 | NCBI WGS metagenome assembly OHAY01 (sample SAMEA3541504, study PRJEB24748) | human gut metagenome | biome: human gut; feature: human-associated habitat; material: faeces | place: China | collected 2012 | reverse complement strand
AGAAATTTAAACCAAGATTTAGGCATAGCTTAATTGCTATGCCTATTATTTTTATGAAGGAGAGAATGATATGTTACCTATTTTAATACCATTTTTGATTGCAGGAGCAACAAGTACTACTATAGCAACAACAATAACAGCTATAGGAACAGTAATGGCAGGAGCAAAGTTATTAGAAGATATAAAAGAAGCAGAAAAGAAGAAAATAAAAGTAGAAATAAAAGAAGAATTGAAACGAGAATTAAAAAAATAGCAGGAGAAATTTTATTATGAACTTACAAAACTTATCTGATGAGGAATTATTAGGCAATTTTGTACCGATTAAAAGTGCTGAAAGTTTACTTAAAGAATATAATAGCATTTATGACGTGGTATTAAATACTACTAAGGCTGAATTAAAGTCTATACATGGCATGACTGAAAACAGATTGAATAAAATTTTATCAATACGAGAAATATTAAACCGTATGCAGGATTATAGAATGAGGGAGATGTCTTTAATTAAAACTACCAATGATGCTATAAATTATTTTGAATTTCTACAAGATAAACAAGTTGAAGAATTATGGATAGCTGTTTTAAATACAAAAAACAATGTAGTTTTAAGCCGTTGTATAAGTAGAGGTACAGTTAATACGTCTATAGTTAATCCAAGAGAAATATTTAATGTAGCAATAAAAAATATGGCATCAGCAATAATACTTGCTCATAATCACCCATCAGGAAATTCAATACCTAGTGATGAAGATATAAAACTTACACAAAAAGTAATGGGATTATCTGAAATGCTAGGAATTGACTTCTTAGACCATGTGATTATTGCCAAAAGAGGCAGTATAAGTTTAAGAAAAGAAGGCTATGTAAAATTTAACAGGAGTTGATAGTATGTCGAATTATTTGGTTTGTATGGGTTTTGATAATCTTCATGGAGATATTTATTATGATGAAAAATTAGGCTTAGTTAATATCAATTTAGACACAGAAAATAATCAACATAGCTTAAATTTTAGTCTAAATTTATCACAAGCTAAAGTCTTAAATGAGTTTTTAACAAATGTAATATTTTCAGCCAATATAAAAAATATCAATAAAAATAACTTATTTGGCGATATAAAAATAGATGTGAAGGAGTAACTATCATGGCAAATTATAGTGATAATCAAGTAGTATTTTTCAGTGAGAATAAAGAGGCTGTATATGACTTATGGCAAAAAATCTATGATTATATGAATAACAGTAAAACCAATTCAATATGTGGCTTTTTAGAAAGTTTAGGTTATAGTGAGTATGAATCAAGAAGTATGTCTGACCTTAGAAATAGCTTTATAAGTTGTGATAATGAAGTTACTGATGATGAATCTGTGAGCTTTTTCTATATCAAAACTGAAACAGCATGGACAGGTAATATAGAAGTATTCTATAGAATAATTGAAGATAAATATAATAATGAGATAGAGTTATATACACTGATTGAAGAATCAGGATTTAATATTTTTATTAATACTGATGAAGAAGGCATATACTTTTATTCTAAATATAAAATAAATGCTTTCGTAAATGATGAAGAAATCGTAGAATACTTTGAAACCTTTAATCAAGTTATAGATTTCATCAAGAAAAAATTTCCTAAAGTAAAACTATCTGAAAAAGATACTATAGCAAGAATTATCAAGAAAATAACAAAAGCTTATAAAACAAATGATGATGAAGACTTTTACTTTAATATACATAGATTTAGTTCTATGTATCCATTTTAGAGTTTTGGTATAATATAAGATAAAGGAGTGAATATCATGGAAAATTTCAATAGATTGAATGACTTATACTTCAAAAAATTATTAGGTGATAAGAATAGAAAAAATTTAACACTTAGTTTCTTAAATGCCATTTTAAATAAAGATGAACAAGAATATTTTACAGATATAACCTTTTTAGATAAAGATAATGAACCATTAACATTAGACGGTAAATTATCTAAATTAGATATCAGAGCAGACTTAAACGACGGTACACAGGTTGATATAGAAGTCCAAGTTTGTCCGTTTAAATTAATGGCTGAGCGTTCATTATATTATTGGTCGAAAATGTATTCAGAACAATTAGGAAAAGGAGCTGAATATGCCAAATTACAAAAAGCTATTACCATAAATTTATTAGCTTTTGACTATTTAAAAGATGAACAAGACTGGCATAATATCTATAACCTTTTAAATGTAAAATCACATAATAAACTTACAGACCATATAGAAATACATTTCTTAGAATTACCAAAATTTACTTTGACAGATATGAGAAAAATAAGAACATCTGAAGCATGGCTTGCTTATTTTTCAGGAAGATACACTAAAAAAGAATTGGAGGAAATAGCAATGACCACTCCAGCAATTAAAGAAGCTGTAGAATTTGAAGATACTTTCTTACAGGATAAAATAGAACGTAGAGCATATGAACAAAGAGAAAAAGCAATCAGAGATTATTATTCTTATATGAGTGCATTTAAAGAAGAAGGATTAGAGCAGGGCTTACAAGAAGGATTACAACAAGGGCTACAGCAAGGGTTACAACAAGGGTTACAACAAGGGTTAGAGCGAGGTATTCAAGAAAATAAAATCCAAAATGCTATTAACTTTTTAAAATTAGGTATAGATGTTAAAACTGTAGCTAAAGGTGTTAATTTAAGTATTAATGAAGTAGAACAGTTAAAAACTAAATTAAATATTTAAATTTAAAAGTATAAATAAACTACAGCAGGTATAGTAAATGCTATACCTGCTATTTTTGTGTCTGGGAGGTTTATTATGCCAGCAACAAAATTTATCTGTCCTTCAGGTAATGAAGTAAATATAAATCAATGTCTAAAAAAATGTATTTATACTCAAAGATGTATGTTTTTACCAACATTACGAGCTGTTGCTAATTCTTTAGATAGAAAATTACAAAATGCTACAGTTACAGAGTTATTGGCAGGAACAATGGAAACATTTCTAAAGAAGACAACCAATTATGCTGTTGACCCAATAAATCAAATGTATGCTCTTCATGGAAGTGCTGTGCATACCTTAAATGAAAATTACACTGAAGGTAATATGCTAAGTGAAGAACGACTACATGATGAAATTACCAGTGGTAAATTTGATTTATTTGGTCAAATCCTTGATAGAGAAGATAATACACTTGGAGATTATAAAATCACTTCTTCATATAAGCTGATGAAAGCACTAGGATATTATAAAGTTGATGTGCCTACTGGAGAAGTTTATAAAACAGGTGCAAAAAAAGGTCAGCCAAAAACTAAGAAAGAATGGAGAACTGACGGAGTAAAAAATATCTTAGATTGGGCTATTCAGCTCAATTATTATCGCATCTTACTTGAAGAAAGAGGCTTTAAAGTAAATCGAATGGAGATTCAAGCCCTTTGTAGAGATTTTAATTTGAGAATAGCTAGTGAACGCAATATTGTAAGTCCCGTATATATAATTCATATCAATAAAATCTCAGATATCTGGATAAAAAGATATATGAAAGTTAAAGCAAAGAGATTAAATGAAGCACTGATAAAAGGTCAAATTTCTCATATCTGTAATAGCAAAGAGCGTTGGAATGACCGTAAATGTAAAGACTATTGCAGTGTTGCCAGCTTTTGTCCATATGGTAAGCAATTCAAACAGTTGAAAAAAATAGCATAACAAAAAATAGATAAGCCAAAGGTTAAATACTTTTGGCTTTAGTTTTTTAAGGAGAGAAATATATGTATAACCCATTTTTCAAAGCTACTTTCTATCAAACAAGAACTATTGCTCAAAATATTAAAGATGAACCTAAATATAGATTAGAGATAAATAAATATATTGAACGATTTATTGCTAAAGATTGGGGAATTTTAACTCATGATGATATTAAATCTAATAATGAAGCTATAGCTTATAGAGATAGAATTTTAGCTAGTTATAAGACTTCAAAAGGCAGAATCTATATTATAGCTGATGCTACAGATAAAAATTACTATGAAACTGTAACTGTATTATTTGCAGATGAATATTAAGGAGTGTGTATCATGGAAAATACAAAAATTGCTAAAAAATTAGTAAATGTAATGGCTGAATGTAGTCATATTGCTAAAAACGGTTTAAATAATTATCACCAATATAAATATGCTACAGCAGAAGATGTACTTTTAAAAGTTAATACTGCTTTAACCAAGAATAGGATTGCAAGCATTGTTATACCTGAAATTGCTTCAATGGTTGATGTTACTAATTTAAAAGGAAATACAGAACACTTAGTAACGGTTAATGTTCAAATTAAATTGATTGATAGTGAAAGTGGAGAGTGTGTTGATTTATTTGGTATAGGTAGTGGTCAAGATGCAGGCGATAAAGCCGTAATGAAGGCACAAACTGCCGCTATTAAATATGCTTATATGATGAGTTTATGTATTGCTACAGGTGATGATCCAGAAGCAGATACCAAAACAGATGAAAATTCATTTATTGGTAATAAAGGTTCTAAAGTAGTTAATAATGCAAAAAAGATATCTGTTCTTAAAAAATCTGTAACTATTTGTGCCAATTGTGGTGAAGAAATCTCTAGTGATAGAGTAGTTCAATTCTCTATGGCTAAATATAACAAACCTCTATGTATGGAATGTCAAAAACAAATAACTAAAATAGCTTAAAAATAGTTAATTAAATTAATTATTTTTAAGCTATTTCTTATTAATATCTAAAAATAAGCATAAATATCAAATAACAAGAACCGCACAAATATATATTTTATTTCATAATATAATTAAGCAATAATGAAAGGAGTTTCTTCATGAAAAATGATGATGATTTTTCGTTAATATACAAAAATATTGGTATAAAAATATCATCTTATCGAAAAAAAAGAGGTTGGACTCAAGAAAAATTATCTAAAATAGCCAATGTTTCTCGTGCAAGAATTTCAGACATTGAATGTGGAAAGGGAAATTTTTATTTTGAGTCCATTTTATATATAGCTAAAGCATTAGGTATTGACTATAGACTTTTTCTATATGAAGATAATGATTTTCTGATTAAAAAAACAGTAAAAGAAATATTAAAAGAATTACCATTTGAAAATAAATTAAATCTATAATTTAAAATATCTAAAAATAAGAACATATATTACAAAAATAGAACAGCATAAAAAGTAATAATATTGCATAATATTAAATGATAAAAAATATTTGAAAGGGAATATATGTATCATGAAAGAAGGGGATTTTAGCTTAGAGTATAGAAGAATTGGAGCAAAATTATTATATTATCGAAGATTAAAAGATTTATCACAGACTGAATTATCGAAAATGTCAGGATTAACGGTTGCCAAAATTTCATATATTGAAAGAGGAAAAGGCAGTTACAAATTTAATGATATTTTAATATTAGCAAAAGTACTTGATATTGATTATAGAAAATTAATATCGTGATAATGGAAAGGGCATAGTATATGAAGCAGTTGTTAGATAATAAAATAATTGGCTTGAATGTAGCGTATTATAGAAAAATAAAGAAGTATACCCAAAAAGAATTAGCGAAAAAAGTAGAGATTAGTTCATGCTATATGGCAAAAATAGAAAGTGGTGCAGTATCAAAATGTGTATCTTTAAGTGTTTTAAGTAAAATTGCTGATGTTTTAGATGTAAGTATTGATAAATTAATAAAGAAATTATAAAAATTCAGGAGTGATATATATTATGTCTACATTTAAAAGTATTGAATATATGTGTACGTACTGTGGTAAGAAAGAAGTTCGTAATATTTGGCAAGGACGACCTTTGCCTGGTAAATGTCCTAGAAAAGTCGGAAATAAACCTCATTCTTGGGTAATTAATCGTAAACTTTAAATAATTATATGGTTGATATTAATCCTGATAGGAATAGTATTTTTATATAAATTAATAAACTATTAAAATTAAAAGATTATAAATATCTAAAAGGAGATAAATTACAATGTCATATAATATTATGGAAGCTTTATCAAAATGTAACTCATATGCGGATAGAGGCTATTTTTTAGCTAAACAAAGTTATAATGAAATTCATCAAGCTTTACTTAAAGAGGAAGAAAAAATTAAAACTGCTAATATGCAACAACAAAAGATGACACGTATTGCAGATTCAGAAAATTTAAAAAAAGCTCAAAAAAATTTTATTACCTTTAAAGAAATGGATAAATCATTACAAAACGATTTGAATCTTCTACATAAAAATCAAAAAGAATTTTCTATTGTAGTATTCGGTCGTACAATGGCAGGTAAATCAACGTTAATGGAAATTTTAACACATGGTAATGGTGCTAGTATTGGTATGGGCGGTCAAAGAACTACTTTAGATGTTCGTGATTATCATTGGCAAGGTATGAAAATAACAGATGTTCCTGGTATTTGCTCATTTGATGGTCGTGAAGATGACAGATTAGCTATGGAAGCTGCAAAAACAGCAGATTTAATATTATTCTTAATCACAGATGATGCTCCTCAAATGGAAGAAGCTGAAAAATTAGCAGAATTACGTAGATTAGGAAAACCTGTTTTAGGTGTTGTTAATGTAAAGTTAGCGTTAAATCTAGAACGTAGAGCTATGGCATTACGTAATCTAAAAAATAGACTGGAAGATGTAAGTCGATTAAATGATATTTGTAATCAATTTAAAAAATATGCTGTTAAATATAATCAAGACTGGGAAGAAATGCCTTTTATTTATACGCATTTAAGAGCTGCTTTTTTGGGACAATCTAGTCAAAATGATGATATTGAGTTATTTAATATGAGTAATTTTCCTCAGGTAGAAAAATATATTATTGAAAAAGTTTGTGTAGATGGCTGTTTTCTACGTATAAAAACTTTTATTGATAGTGTAGCTGTACCAATGCAAAAGAGAATAGAATTATTACTAGAAAATAGTACACAAAATGCAAAAGAAGGATATATTTATCGAAAAAAATGGCACCAACTTGATAATTGGACAGAAAAATTTATTGAAAGAACCCAAACTAAACTCAATAAGTTTATAGAAAATCTAAGAAATCAAATTAATGCAGAAATTAAAGAATTTAGCAGTATATATTACGCCGATAGTGATGCTGGAAAAAAATGGAAGGGTAATGTAACTTCTATGCATATTGAAGAAAAATGTATGAATTTTTTACAAGAAATTGCCGATGAATGTGCTAGAAAACGCAGGGAATTAACTGATGAATTAAAAACAGAAATAAAATTTAACTCTACAGCAGTAAATACTAGTTCGATAAATATGGATAGTATTACCGATACTAAAAAATTAATGCAAATTGGTGCTTTAGGTGTAGGCTTATTATTTAGTGGTCCAATAGGTATTGGTTTAGGTGTATTATCATTATTCTTTGAAGATAGAGAGGCAAAAAGGCAAAAACAGAAAGAAGAATTGAAAAATCGTTTAAAAGAAAAAATGGATCCTGCTATAGAACAAATAGAAAGTCATCTTATAAAAGAAATTAATGATAATATTTTAGGTAAAGGTATTAATGAATTAAAAAATCTATTAGTTTCTATGGATTATATGTTATTTGAAGTAGCTGCTAAAGAAGCAGATTTAGCATGGGATTTAAGATGTAAATTATATAATTTGAATGCAGAACTTCTAATTGAAGCTGAAAAATATGTTATGCAAACACATACTGAAATATCTAATACAAATGATTATTGTATATATGATACTGCTAGAATACCTGGACATATCTTTTATGGTTTAGGTACAGGTAATATACCAGAGAAAATTTGTAAACTTATTTCAAATATTTTAGGTGAAAAAACAATATATATGTCTATATCCGAAGATGAAAAAGAACGAAATGAACAAAGATGGGATATTATTACAGACTGGATAGGTACTTGGTATACGCAAGCTTTTGAATTTAATGAAAATGATAGAATTGTATTATTAGATTTACCTTCTAATAAATCACTTCAATCACTAAAAAATGATACTAAGTATCGTCTATCAGAACAAATTATGGGCTTACCACTTTTTGAAAAATAAGGAGATATAATATTATGAAAGAATTTGAATTAAGTAAATATACCGTAGAAGCAGAAGAACTTTTATCTGCTACTAAAAAAGCTTTTTTAGAATTAGACCTTTCTACTGATGAATTGCCTAATAGTATGAAACCTGATGATGGTGCTATTAAATTGGTTTTTGTTGGACAATATAGTGCAGGAAAATCAAGTATTATAAAAATGCTATCAGGGATAGATACTGGTATTGGAGCTGCTATTACAACTCAAGAATCGCATACGTATAATTGGAACGATTTACAAATTATTGATACACCTGGTATTCAAACTGGATTACGTCCTGACCATGATGAAATCACTTATAATGAAATTGACCACGCTTCTTTATTAGTTTTTGTAGTTACAAGTGAAGGATTTGACCGTCAAATGGGAGAACATTTTCAAAAACTTGCTATTGAACAAAAACGTGGTAATAATATGGTATTAGTTATCAATAAAATGGATAGAGCTATGGCTGGAAATTCTTTAAAACAACAAGAAATAATTCTTAATGATATAAAAAAAGTAATTTCACCTTATGAGCCAAAAGATTTATATGTAACGTTTATTTCTACTCAATTATATGAAGAATCATTAAAAGAGAGTGATACTGAATTAAAAAGAGAATTATTAGAAGAAAGTGGACATGATACATTTATTGATAATTTAAACTCTTTTGTATCTAAAAGACAAATCAGTTCTAAACTACAACAGCCATTATACACTTTAGAAAAAATATTACAAAAGGCAATGGAACAGGATATTGATGAAGAAAGTATTTCTGGAGCAGAAGAATTAATTAAAAGACAAAAAAATATATTTGTTAATACAAAAAATGATATTTTAAAAGATCTAAAATATATTGTTCAATCTGCTAGAAATAATATATATATAGAAGGTAGAAATGCTTCTTTATGTATACGCGTTGAAAAAAATATCACAGAAGAACAAATAAAACAAGAGTTAGAAAGTTCAGCAAACAAAGCAGAAAATATAGTTAATAATTGTGAACAGGAAATAAATGTATATATACAGAATAAATTACAAGAATTAGATATGGACTTAGAAGAACTAATGACTTCTAGTTTTGCTCAAAATATTGCTATAAAATTACAAGAAATGCCAAAATCTGAAAGTATAGATGATAATTCTGAAGCAATAAATATTGCTAAAAAAATAAGCAATACTCTTTTAAAAGAAGGGTTAAAAAATAGTAATATTATTAATAATATGAGTGATGGTGAACTTATGGCAGGTATAGATATATACAAATCTAATCTAGCTAATTTTTCAGGTTCATATATGCACACAGCAATAAAAGAAGTAGGAAGTTTTGTTGGTATAAAATTTGCTCCATGGGAAGCTTTAAAATGGGCAAAAGGTTTAGCTACTGTAGCTTCAGTAGTAGCAGTGCTTGGTACACTTTATCAACTTTGGGAAATGTTTACTAAAAGTGAGAAAGAGGCAGAAGTTGAAGAAAAAATTCGTTCTGCTAGAGAAGATATTGTTGAGGCATTTAATAAACAAGCAGATAATTTTTATGAACAAGCAATTTCATCAATTGAAAATAATATATCCAAATTACTCGATCCTAAAATTGTAGAACTAAAAAATGAATTACAAGCTTTTCAAGAACGTAGAGATTTATTAGCTAAGCGTCAATTAAAATTAAATGATATTCTTGTAAAAGAACAGTCTTTAATGAGAAAAATTGAATCTAATATTATTTAATTTTTATATTTTTGTATAATATAAAAGGTCATAAGAGTTTAATTTTTAAAGATTTAAAAATAATTGTATGTAGTGATATGTCCAGATGTCCAACTATAAAGTGATGTGTAGTTATAAAAAAGGCTATTATACACACCTAATATATGCTGGACATTTGGACTTTTTATTTTTACTTCATATTTGATACAATATATTATGAGGTGAAAAAATATGGATAATGTTAGTTGTAATGAAAATTGTAAATTAGAAATAATACAATCTGAATTCTTAAAAAAAGAAAATATTCAGTGTGATAGTCTAATTCGTTGTATTTTTTATAAAGAAAATAGAGCTTATCCAATCAGCTTGCCAGCAGGATTTTTAAAAAAGATAGGTTTATTATCTAATATTGATTTAGGCAATGAAAAATATTATTATTTAGATTTTAAGAATTTCAAGAAAAACAATAAAACTATAGATGATTTATTTAGTGAATATGAAAAATCAAAAAAGAAACCAGTGTATAGGGAAATGTTTGAGTATTGTAGTCATTTGTATAGAGCATCAACAGGAAGAAAAAATGATTATGATAAAGAAGAACATCAAGCAAAAGACCAATTTGTTAATGAATTTAAAGAATTTTGTAGTAGATTGAGATTTATAAATTATTTAGATAAGAAATTTTTTTCTAAAGAAAATTATAATAAAGAATATGTGATTATTATAAGAGATTTGTTTAAGCTTTTTATTATGTTTAGAGGTGTAAGAATAACAGAAATAGATAATATTTTAAATTCAACAAAAGGACATTTGTCAGATGAAAATAAAATTATAGATTTGTATAGTATATTAGATGGCAATGCAATAGTATCTTTAGATAATAAAAATGGCTTAAAAAATGATGAGATTTTAAATAGATTGTTTTCTTTAATATGGATAAATATGAATGGAGATAATAATAATTTTTATTATATTATATATATTATTGTCAAAATAGGTACTATTATGGAAGGATATCTATTAAATGATAATATTTATATAAAAGAATATCTAAAAAATAATGATATAAATAATGATATAAAGTCGTATATAAATAATTATTTTGAAAAAAAGAAAAATGATATGCATAAATATCTGAATAAAAATATAGATATTTGTGGTTATTATATTATTGAGATTTTTATAGATAGTGAAATAAAAAAGAGGAAATGGAAAAAAAAAATAATAGACATAGATGACATGAAAACTAATTTAGATATTAAAAATATAGGTAAAAATATATTAGAGAAACTGAAAAACATAACTAAAGATATTAAAGTAGATGCCGTTGATGAGTTATTAAATTTATTAAGTAGTAGAAATATGGATTTAAAAAAAGCTGAAAAAGATTTTATACTAGATTGGATATTTCCGAATAGTAAACTTAGAAAAGCAAAGCAATTAGAAAAATTAAAACATAATTTACCTAAAATTGCATTAATATCAATTATTTATATTATGACAGATATGAGTGTTAATAAATATAATCTTTTGAACATTGATATATATAAGAGGAATTTTTTATATATACTTATAATATCTGCAAGATTATATTTTGGATTAAGTAATATTAATTTAGATATTATAAAAAATATTGATGAATATATAAAAATGGATAGTAAAGGAAAAACTATAAATACTATTTTAAATAAAATATGTAAAAATAATAGTGAGCTGGATTCTGTATATATTATGATAGTACAAAATATTATTATTAAGTACGAATGTTTATATAATTTAGGATCAGATTATAAGATAAATAAATTTTATGATATTAGTGATTTTTTATATAAAGAAGAATGTAAATTTTTAGAAGAAATAAAAGATTTAACACATAGTAGGGTTTAAATAGAAGGGACAAACTCAAAATGAGTTTGTCCCATTTTTTTCTTTTGAAATTCTGTTTTTTTTGATGAGCTTATTTTTATAAAATATAGTTGTAAATCAAAAATAAACATAATAAGGAGGCGATGAAATGCAAGAAATTACATCTTTGAAAGAAATTCCCACTAAAATTTTAAAAATGGAGGAGATGTCAAAAAATGAACAACAAAATGCTTTTGAAAATTTGAAAAAAATCGTAGAGGATAAAGAACCCAATAAAATAGAACTTAGTAATTTTAAAAGTTTATCTATTGTAGAAAATCGAAAAATTAATTTACAAACTAAATCTGTTAAAAATGCCGTTAACGTAACAGACAAAAAAATTCAAAAGAATAATTATGAAATTGCAAACTTTTCAGTGGAAATTACAGCATTTCGTGATGAAATTTTTCGTAATGAAAGTAATTCTTATGTGGAAATGAATATTTGTTGGAAAAATTTTGTTTATGAGTTTAAGGTGAAGAAAGAGGAATTTGTAGATTTGCATATGTTGATAAGTAAAAATTTTCCACAATGTCAGGTAAAAAATATTACTAAATTTAGAGAAACTATGGCTGAATTATACGGTTCTTTTTCAGGAAAAAAATATAAATTTTATCATTTTGGCGGTTGGCTTAAAGAAGAAAATCAATTAGTATTTTTAAATTCATCAATGAATAATGTTGATTGTGATATGAAGTTAAATGTAAATTATGAAGAAGCAAAAAATTTTTTATTTCATTATTTAAAAACGTCATGGGAGAAAGAAAAACTATGGATTTTACTTTTATACAGTTTAAATGCAGCCTGTTCAATTTTTTATGAAGAATGTAGAATCGAAGGCATACGAAGTGTCCTTTATATATCAGCACCAACGGGCACAGGAAAGACAAGTTTGACAAAGATTCTATCAAGTGCTTTATTGATTGAAGGAACAAAGCCCTTATTACGTTTTGATGATACGATAGCATCAATTGAAGAAAGCTTAGCAAATTCACTTGATAAATTAGTTTTAATTGATGATTTTTATGCAAAGGGGACAAAAATCGAAGAACAAGCTTTTAAGTCTAAGGCATCTGCGATAACTAGAATTATGGGAGACGGCATGATACGAGGAAAGATGGGGGCAAATCGAAAACCTCTTGCAGATAGAAAATATCGTGGAGGCATTATTGCTACGGGGGAATATATAGACCTGAACACTCATTCATCATATTTACGATGTTGGGTTTTAAATTTAAAAGCAGGTTCAATATTTTTGGGAGAGGATTTAAGTATTTTACAACAATATCCAAGTTTAGCAAGAAGCTTTTTTTCTTTATGGATTTTTTGGTTACAAAAAAATCAGGAGAAAATAAAAAAAGAGTTATTAAGTCGGCATGAATATTTTTTAGAAGAAGTTAGAAAAAATTATTCTGTACCGTATGCGAGATTAATTTCTTCAATTACAGGATTTTTAACTGTTGCCTCTTTAGTAAATGATTTTTTTAATGAATTTCAGTTTGATATTGATTGTGAAAATATTTATTTAGCAATAAAAAAAGAAGCTAAATCACAGATAAAATTGGTAGAAGATATTTCACCAGAGCAAATTGTAGTAAAAGCTTTAAATGATGCAATAGATAACGCTTTTTTAAAGATTTCGGATACTGAAGATAATTTTAGAAAATTTTATTATGATGGATTTTATGATGAGGATTCAATTGTAATAATTACGTCCCAATTTGAAAATATTTTGGAAAATTTTGTTAATAAAAATGGTTATGGATTAAAATTTAATGATGCTTTGAAATTAGAATTAGTTCTTAGGAAAATTTTATTGCCTGGAGGAAAAGATGGTAACTTAAAATATACAAAAACTAGAGAAATAGAGCCAAAAAGACCAAGAATTTATAAATTTAATAGAGGGGTATTGAAAAATGAATAATAGTAATGAATCAAAAAATTTAGAAATAGAAAAAATTGAAAATGCAACGAGTGTGGAGGAAAAATCATATATTTTTAAATCTAATAAAATTTTAGGAGTCACAAATGATTTAAACGATATTCTTGCATATATTGAAAAATATGGCGAGTTTAATGATACTTATGTTTTAGGAATTGGAGAAAAAGAACAATTGTTAGATTTGCAAAATATGATATTAATTCAAGATGCTTTGCGAAGTAATCTTGACAATATTAATACTGGTGAATTGAAAATTCCTAAACGTTTTTTGGATTATAATCTTGTGGAGCGTGTTCAAATTGAAGGAAAGACATGGCAAGAATTATTAAAATAGAAGAGAGTGAAAGAAATATGCAGAATATAGCCTTAAAAGATAAATATTGTTTGACTGTAGCAGAGGCTGCTATTTATTTTAATATTGGAGAAAAAAAGATTAGGCGTATTATAGTTGGACATTTGGACACAGGTTTAGTTATTCAAAATGGAGTAAAAATATTAATCAATAGAAAAAACTTTGAAAAATTTTTAGATAAAACAACGAGTATCTAAAAGAAAGAGCTTTAGCATGATATAATGAATATGTGCTAAAGCTCTTTTTGAAAGGAAAGAGTTATAGTGTCAAAAAAAAGACGTGATAATAAAGGTCGTATTTTACGTGAAGGAGAAAGTCAACGATTAGATGGTCGGTATGTGTTTAAATATTATGATAAATTAGGACGTCAGCATTTTATTTATAGTTGGAAATTAGAGCCAACAGATTGTTTACCTTTGGGAAAAAAGAATGTAATATCTTTGCGTGAACGAGAAAAAAATATTTTAAAGGATTTGGAAGATGGAATAAATACTATAGCAAGTAATATTACAGTATTTGAATTAGTACAAAGATATATAAGCCAACGAAAAGGTGTACGCCATAATACTAAAGTGGGTTATAATTTTGTATTAAATATTATAAATAAAGATATTTTTGGTAGCAGATTAATAAATTCTATAAAATTATCTGATGCTAAAATGTGGTTTATTAAAATGCAAGAAAAAGGCAGAGGTTATAGTACAATTAGTACAATTCGTGGAATTGTACGTCCTGCATTTCAAATGGCAGTAGATGATGATATTCTAAGGAAAAATCCATTTGATTTTAAGTTGTCTAAAGTTATTAAAAATGATAGTAAAAGTAGACAAGCTATTACACCTGAACAGGAATATAGATTTTTAGAATTTATAAAGAAAGATGAATATTTTTGTAAATACTATGAAGCAGTTTATATTTTATTTAAAACAGGATTACGTATTTCTGAATTTGCAGGATTAACCATAAATGATATTGATTTAAAAAATAAAGTGTTGACAGTTGATCATCAGTTGCAAAGAAAAAGAGATATGACTTATATTATTGAAAAAACTAAAACAACATCGGGATTACGAAAAATACCTTTAACACAAGATATATGTGAAGCATTTAAAGTTATTATTGTGAAACGAAAAAAACCTAAAATTGAACCGATGATTGATGGAAAAGTAGGATTTTTATTTTTAGATAGGAACTCTATGCCTACAGTTTCTTTACATTGGGAAAAATATTTTAAGCGTATTTGGAAAAAATATAATGAAACTAATGAAGGGAAATTGCCAATAATTACACCTCATGTATGTAGACATACATTCTGTTCAAATATGGTTAGGACAGGGATAAATCCTAAGGTAATACAATATATAATGGGTCATTCAGATATAAGTGTTACTTTAAATACGTATACACATTTGAATTTTGATGATGCTAAAAATGAGATAGAACGTATAGGTAAAGTAATATGAATATAAAGTTTTTTATCAATTTATAGTAGTAAAAATTAATGTTTTAGATAAATATAGTAATTTTAAATGTAAAAAAAGTCAATAAATATAAGGGTAATTTATATGATTTAATATTTTACTAAGATAAAATTTTTTACTACTATTTTACTACTATTGAAGAAAAAGTTATGCCGACTTATACTATTTTATGCAATTTTATACAGAGATTATAATAAGTGATTTGCTATAAACCTTTATGTAATAAGGGTTTATAAAATTAAGGGAGATGAATAATTTTGATAAAAATAATGTTTGTATGTCATGGTAATATTTGTCGTTCAACTATGGCTGAATTTGTGATGAAAGATTTAGTGCGAAAAGCGGATTTAGCTGATAAATTTATAATCAATTCTTCAGCTACAAGTCGTGAAGAAATTGGCTGTGATACTCACTATGGCACAAAAGCAAAACTTCGTGAGATGAATATTCCATTTAGTAAGCGAAAAGCTGTGCAGATAACAAAGCAAGATTATGATATGTATGATTATATTATCGTGATGGATAATAATAATTTACGTAATCTAAGCTATATTATCGGTGAAGATACAGAGCATAAAGTATATAAGATGATGTCTTTTATTGGCGAAAATCGTGATGTAAAAGACCCATGGTATACAGATAATTTTGATGAAACGTATGAAGATGTAGATAAAGCTTGTAGAGCGTTACTTGCTAAATTAATAAAAGAATATAATTTGGCATAAAAAAATAGGAATGATATTTTTGTATCATTCCTATTTTTAAGTTAAAGCTTATTTTTTAGCGATTACTTCTATTTCAATCAAGGCACCTTTTGGTAATTTACTTACTTCTACACAGGAGCGAGCAGGATATGGTTGTGTAAAGTAAGTGGCATAAATTTCATTTACTTTAGCAAAATCATCAATATTTGTGATGAATACAGTTGTTTTGATTACATTTTCCCATTTTGCGCCAGAAGCGTTGATTACTGCTTGAGCATTTTTTAAAGCTTGATGAGCTTGAGCTTCGATACCTTCAGCCATTTCGCCAGTAGCAGGGTTTAAAGCGATTTGACCAGAAGCGAAAACAAGATTGTCGATTTCGATAGCTTGGGAATAAGGTCCTACAGCACCAGGTGCATTAGTTGTTTTAATTACTTTCATAAAACTCACCTCAATAGATTTTAGTAAATGTAAATATGTATACTTAGATACAATTAATATTTTATCATTAAATGGATTGTTTGCCTATGAAATAATTTTTTAGATAATTCAAGGTTAGAAATATATCTTTATAGTAAAATTTGATATAATTAGAGTTATGTTTAAGGAAAGTGAGGTATTTTATCGTAGGTCTTTAGGCTAAGAAGATTATGGATAAAAATAGTGGACAAAATAAAAAGATAGTAAAAAAAGTAAATAAAGTGCAAATGCATATAATTTATTTATTCATAGGATTGCTCGTTTTTATTATTGGCGTTATGGCTAGATATGCTTGGGTGCAAATAGTTCGTGGAGATGAAATGTTATCTCGCTTGGAATCGCAAGTTCAAGAGTCATCTGTGCTTCATGTGCCTCGTGGTACTATCTATGATGCGGAAATGAAAGAGCTAGCGATAAGTACAATGGTTAGCTCTTTATATATTGACCCTAATCATGTAGAAGATCCAGAACAAACGGCAAGAGATGTAGCTCCTTTGATAGGGCTTACAGAAAAAGATATTTTAGATGATATCGCTCAAGGTGGTGGTTTCGTCTGGGTAAAAAGACAGATGGAACCGGAAGAAACGAAGGCTTTGAAAAATTTAATGAAGGAAAAGCCTGAATATGTAGCTTGTCTTGGTTTTATTCAAGAAAGTAAAAGATATTATCCAAATGATATGTTAGCTGCCAATGTAATCGGCTTTGTGGGTACTGATGATAAAGGTTTAGATGGTATTGAGCAACAGTTTGATGGCATGATAAAAGGTGAAGAACAAACTTCTTCTATTTTTACAGATGCTTTGGCTAGACCGATTATGGACTCTGTATTTTTGAAGAATTCACCTGTAGATGCTAATTGTAAAAATATCCAGCTGACTATCAATGCACAGTATCAATTTATCATTGAGAAAGCTTTGGATAAGGCGATGATGGATCATGGTGCTGAATCAGTAACAGCTATAGTAATGAACCCGAAAAATGGCGATATCTTGGCTATGGCATCTCGACCAGCATATGATCCAAATAATTTCCATAAATACGATCCTAATGTTTGGAAAAATAGAGCTGTATCAGATATCTATGAACCAGGCTCTACGTTTAAATCTATCGTAGCGGCTGCTGGTTTTCAGGAAAAATTAGTATCACCTACAGATATTTTTGTTGACCCAGGAACTATTGAAGTTTCAGGTAGAACTATCCAAAACTGGAGTGGCGATAGCTTTGGTACAGTTACATTCCTTGATGTCGTAAAAAATTCTATCAATACAGGTTTTGCTCAATTAGGTTTGGAATTAGGTGGCGAGCGCTTGATGAATTATGCTCGTAAATTTGGTTTTGGCGAACGTACAGGTATTGAGCTTCCAGGTGAAGAATCTGGGATTTTATTCAATCCAAAAGATATGGTTGCTTCTGACGTAGCGACTTCTTCTATTGGGCAAAGTATCGCGGTAACACCACTTCAGATGATCACTGCTATGTCTGCTATAGCAAATGATGGTGTATTGTTAAAACCTCATATCGTGAAGGCTATTTATAATGCTGATGGCACAGTATATCAGCAAATGGAACGCGAAGAAGTTCGCCGTTGTATTGATTCTGATGTGGATAAGATTTTGAAATCTGTATTAGAACAAGTAGTTTCCACAGGTGGTGGTTCTAAAGCAAGTATTGAAGGTTATCATATTGCTGGTAAAACAGGTACAGCACAAAAAATCGATATGGTAAATGGCGGATATTTGTCAGGACATTATATCGCTTCATTTTGTGGTTTTGGACCAGTGGAAGACCCTCAATTCACAGTGCTTGTAATCATCAATGACCCAGCTGGTGGCGAGTACTATGGTGGTCAAGTAGCAGCACCAATAGCACATGATATATTTTTACAATTGTTTAGATATGCTAATGTAAAACCAATAAACGGCAATCAAAGTTTATTAGATGATATCAAGGGAACAGAAGCTAAAAACTAATAAATATTGATGGATTTTGAAATATATATCCATAGAAAATGAAATAATTATGTGGTAAACTTTTAATTTAATGGATTATGTTGTAAAATTAAGATTACTACATATTTAGTTACAAAAAAAGGTAGGTTAAAATAATGCTCGATATAAAATTTGTCAGAGATAACCCTGAATTAGTATTACAGAATTTAAAAAACAGAAATAATCCAATGAATCTTGACCGTTTCATGGAACTTGAAAAACAACGTCGTGAAATCATTGCTGAAACAGAAAATTTAAAAAGCCAGAAAAATGCTGTTTCTAAAAAAATCAGTGAAATGAAAAAGAATAAAGAAAATGCTGATGCTGTGATTTTAGAAATGCGTCAAGTTGGTGAAAAAATTAGCCAATTAGATAAACAGCTCCGTGAAGTTCAAGATGAATTACATGATATTTTACTTCGTATTCCAAATATGTGCCATGAATCTGTACCAGTAGGTAAAGATGATAGCGATAATCCAGAAGTTCGCCGTTGGGGTACTCCTCGTGAATTCGATTTTGAACCAAAAGCTCATTGGGATATCGGTGCAGACCTTGATATTTTAGATCCTGAAAGAGCTGCAAAAGTTACAGGTACACGTTTTACTTTCTATAAAGGTTTAGGCGCAAGACTTGAACGTGCTTTGATTAACTTCATGATGGATTTACATGTAGATAAACAAGGCTATACAGAAATGCTTGCACCATTTATCGCTAATAAAGACAGCATGACTGGTACAGGTCAGTTGCCTAAGTTCTCTGAAGATATGTTTAAACTTGAAGGCTTAGATTATTATCTCGTACCAACAGGTGAAGTTCCAGCTACTAACTTCCATAGAGATGAAATCTTAGATGGCGATAAATTACCAGAATACTACAGCGTTTATACTGCTTGCTTTAGAGCAGAAGCAGGTAGTGCTGGTCGTGATACTCGTGGTCTTATTCGTCAACATCAGTTTAACAAAGTTGAAATGATTAAATTCGTTAAACCTGAAACATCTTATGATGAATTAGAAAAAATGGTTAATAATGCAGAAGAAGTTTTACAGCTCTTAGAAATCCCTTACCATGTAGTAAAACTTTGCACAGGTGATATTGGTTTCACAGCTGCTATGACTTACGATATCGAAGTATGGCTTCCAAGCTATAATACTTATCGTGAAATTTCTTCTTGCTCTAATGTTTGCGATTATCAGGCTCGCCGTGCAAATATCAAATTCCGTCGCAGTGCAGGTGCAAAACCTGAATTTGTACACACATTGAACGGTTCTGGTCTTGCAGTAGGACGTACTGTAGCTGCTGTATTAGAAAACTATCAGCAAGCAGATGGTTCTGTAGTAATTCCAAAAGTGCTTCGTCCATACATGGGTGGCATTGAAGTAATTAAAAAACCAGAATAATATTAGTGCTAAAATAATAAGATAAATAAAAGCTCATCAATTTTGATGAGCTTTTGTCATATTAAATATAAGAGGTGATAAAATGAAAAAATTAAAAGTATTTTTAGCAGTAGGTTTATTATGTTGTGGCTTATCTATGTCTATGGCAGAGGCAAAAACTATGACTTTAGATAAGACAAAAGTATTAGTTCCTCAAGGTTTTAGCGTGGCAAATGATGATTTGAAATTCAAAAAAGGTACAGTAGTGGAATTAAATGAGAATAATGAAGTGATAACAGGTGTATTAAATCGTGATATTGCACTTCGTCCTACTGGCTGGAGAAATGTAATCAATGATTATTATGAGGAAAGTAATAATAGCATTTTCTATCCTCGTATTTTCCATCCGTTTACAAGTGTTTCTATTCCTTTCCCAACTTATGCTCATGTGCGCTATAAAGGCAATAAGCCTGTAACTTTTGCGACCGATGGTACTGTATTATCTGGTACTATTGATGAAGAAGTAACTGTAAGTGTGAATAAAGATAAATATGGATTGATTACATTTGAAGACCAATATGAATTAGGTTTTTATCCTGATGGTTCAGTGAAAAATGGTCGCTTGAGAGATGACGCTCTTTTAAGACCATATGGTTTTAAAACAGGTTTAGCTGGCGATGAAATGGCTGGATTTGTAGAATTTGCAGGCGGTAAAGATATAAGCTTTTCTAAGGAAGGATATGTAACTTCTGGAGTATTGAAAAAATCTATTTCTTGGCAACAACCAGATGGTACAATGGTAACTTTACCAGCTAAAACAATGATTTCTTTTATCAACGGACAAGCTAGATACTGATTAAATTTTTATAAATAAAATACGAAAAAGCACCTTAAGCTCACAAATTTAAGCCTAAGGTGCTTTATTTAGTTATCTTTAGGAATGATTAAAATAATTGTTGTTCCTTTATTTAATTTGCTAGATAATCTGATTTCGATATCATGGGCATCAGCTATCCATTTGGCAATGGAAAGACCAAGACCAGTACCACCAACGCCGTTTCTCGTTCTAGCACTATCTACGCGATAAAAACGCTCAAAGATTTTATCTTGTTTATCTTTAGCGATACCGATACCAGTATCTGAGATTTTTACAATCATATGTTTGACTTTATTTTCTGAGGAAATGGTGATTTTTCCGCCATCTGGCGTGTATTTTATACTATTATCTAAAAAGATACGAAGCATTTGACGCATCACTAATTCATCAGCAAAGATATATCCATCATCATTATGAGTGCAAGTTATAGTATGTTGAGGTGCGATTAATTGCGTATCTTTGGCAATATCGGCAATTAAAGGTTTTAAATTCAATGACTCTTTATGCAATACTTGACGTTTTTGGTCTGCTCTAGCCAAGAATAAGAGCTTTTCAATCAAACGTTGCATATTAATGGCTTCAGAATGAATAGCTGTGATACATTCATCAGCAGTTTGAGGGTCGTCTTTACCCCAACGAGCAAGCATATCTGAATAACCGCAAATTACAGTGGCAGGCGTGCGAAGCTCATGAGAGGCGTCGGATACGAATTGACGCTGTTGCTCAAAACCTTTTTGTAAACGCTCTAACATTAAATTAAAGGTATTAGAAAGTTCTTCTAATTCATCTCTAGTTGGTTGTACTTTGATGCGTTGATTTAAATCTTGGATTTCAATATTTTTTACAGTCGTGGTAATATCTCTTAATGGTTTTAATAATCTTCTACTGAGGAGAAAACCGCAGATAATAGAGATTATTACCCCTGCAATACCAGCATAAAAAATAGTTTCGGATAATTCTTCTAAAAATACTTTTTCTGCTGTAATCGTTCGCAAGAAATGAAGTGTATACGTTTCATCGTTTTTGACAATAGTTCTTTGCGTATAGAAAATCCAAAAATGTTTAAAATTGACAAATTTTAAATCTGAAGGTAAAAGAGCATTGCGAATGTAATCTTCAATTTGAGGATGTTCTTCTTGTCTAGCAAGTGAGTCCTGAACGTGATTGATAGATATATACATTGGCAAACTATCATAAACTATATTATTATTGCTATCTGTTACACGCATGACAACGCCAGGGATAAGGGCAGAACTTTTTACATCTTGTAGTAATTCTGGCACTGTTTCATTATTAGCTTTTTTCTCTACATAATTAGCAGATAAATTGATGGATACTTCAGCTTCGTGAAAGAGAACGTAATGTATGCCAATCAAGGTACTGCTTAAAGTTACAATTAAAATTAAGCAGAGCATAATGCTGTAGATAAAAGCTAATTTTAGGGAAATAGGCATATATTTTAAACGAGGGTGAATACACATATTTAAATAAGTCTTAAGTTTTGATAACATAGCCGATGCCTCTTACTGTATGAATGTATTTTTCATTGAAATAATCATCAATTTTGGCGCGTAAATAGCGAATATAAACATCGACTACATTGGTATCACCCATATATTCATAGCCCCAGATGGATTGGAGGATTTGCTCTCTAGATAAAACATGGTCATGATTGTGTAATAAATATAAAAGTAAATCATATTCTTTTTTAGTGAGTTCAACTAATTGGTTATGAACTTTTACTTCATGACGGTCAAGATATACATGGATATTTTTAAATTTGAACACTGAAGGTTCTTCTGCAGGTTTAGTAGTAGAATTATTATGCTTGCGAAGGGTAGCACGTATTCTAGCTAGAAGTTCTTGAATAGCAAATGGCTTAGTAATATAGTCATCAGCACCGATATCAAGACCTGTTACTTTATCATTTATTTCATCTTTTGCTGTGAGCATGATGATAGGGATATCGGATAATTTGCGCACATTTTGGCAGATGGTCAATCCGTCCATATCTGGTAGCATAATATCTAGTAAGACTAAATCATAATCTTCCTGAATAATACGCTCGTATGCTCGTAGCCCATTACTCTCACTGGCAGTTGAAAAACCTTCATGCTCTAGTTCCATTTGTAAAAAACGAGCAATGCGGTGTTCATCTTCTACAATTAAAATTTTGCTCATAAAAATTCCTCCTAAAAATACTTCTTACATATATAAAACCATTTTTTTTAGTAAATAAAAAGTCCTAGCGTCTATTTTTAATCTAATTTTAATTTGGATATAATTATTCTTTAATAATAATTGTTTATTATATAAGTGTAAAATGTTGGAGTTTATTTACCTGATAAAAATAATAAATAAGGATTTTATTTTTAATAAATATATAGGAGTGATAATATGAAAAAAATGTTAGCGGTAGTATTGAGTTTAGTAACTGTTTTTGTTTTAGGTACAGCTGTTGTATTCGCAGCTAAGCACCACAATAGTGCTCAAGTAACGACAATTGCAGATATTAAAGCTAACGGTTGGGACGAACAACGTGTATTAGTAGATGGCGAATTCACTGAACATATCTACAAAGATTTATATACATTTACTGATAATGAAGGAAATTCTATGACAGTAGAAGTTGATGATGATATATGGTATCAATTATCCATGGATACACCTGTACGCATTTATGCTGAAGTAGATAAAGATTGGCATGGCGGTATCGAATTAGAAGTTAAAAATATTGAAAAACGTTAAAAATAAAATATAAATTTCACGAAGAAAAGCTATTAGTTCTTATAACTGATGGCTTTTTTTGTTAAAATAATTGTATATTAGTTTGATTTAATGATATAATTAATATAAATAATTTAGTACTAAAACCATAGAGGTGAATTATATGTCAAATACAGCTGATGTAGGATACGAGACAAATGGCTATACGCTTAGAGAAGCTATTGTTGAAGCAAAACGTTGCTTGAACTGTAAAAAGCCAATGTGTCGTACGGGGTGCCCAATTAGTAATAATATTCCAGAATTTATAGATGCATTATCGCATGGCGATTTAGGTAAGGCTAGTATGATTATTGCTCAGCGTAGTAATTTACCAGCAGTTTGTGGTAGAGTTTGCCCGCATGAACGTCAGTGTGAAGGTTCTTGTATTTTGGGACGTAAAGGTCAAGGAATAAAAATTGGTAAATTAGAGCGATTCATTGCCGACATGGACGGAGAACTTGAATTAGTGGCTCCAAATGTAGCGAAATCTCAGCCTGGAAATATTGCAGTAATTGGTTCAGGCCCTGCTGGTCTTACAGTAGCTGGGGATTTAGCTAAAATGGGATTTAAGGTAACAGTATTTGATTCTCAGCCAGAAGCTGGTGGAGTATTGATGTACGGTATTCCTGAATTTCGCTTACCAAAACAAGTAGTTCGTCGTGAAGTAAAACGCATTAAAAAATTAGGCGTAGATTTTAAATTAAATATCATGGTAGGCACAGAAATTACAGTAGATGAATTATTTAATCAGGGCTTTGATGCTATTTTTATTGGTACTGGTAATGCTTTATCTAAATCTTTACCAATAGATGGTGCTAAATTAAAAGGAGTAATTCAAGCAACATATTTCTTGCAGATGGTGGAATTATCCAATAGCAATAGCGTTGACCCTAATGAAGTGCCAATCAAAGAAGGCGATGAAGTAGTGGTAATTGGTGGTGGTAATACTGCTATGGACGCTGCGCGTACAGCTATGCGTTGCGGTGCAAAATCTGTAAAAGTTGTAAATCGTCGTCGTGAAGAAGATATGGCAGCTTTAAAATCTGAAATAGATGCAGCTAAAGAAGAAGGTGTAGAAATACACGCTTTAAGAGGTCCTGTAGAAATTACAGGAGAAGATGCAGTAACAGGTATAAAATGTTCGGTACGTGAATTTGATGAAGCATTAGACAAAGTCATAGATACAGATGGACGTGAATATTTCTCTGCAAATAAAATAATCATTGCTATAGGACAAAAACCTGCTAGCAGAATTGTAGACTCTACAAGCGGTATTGATGTAGATGAAAATGGGTTTGTGAAAACTCGTGAAAAACCATATGGTATGACTATGCGACATGGAGTTTTCTCTGGTGGAGATGTAGTTAATGGACCAGCTACTGTAGTTGTAGCTATGAAAGATGCTCAAAAAGTAGCTCAGGGTATAGCTCAGTATGTAGAAGCCAAGAAACTCATGGAAGAATGTGGCATGAAAATGGTTGATTAATATATTGTAATTTAATCTATTTTGATGAAATAAAAAAAGATGTTTTGAGATATATATTCTCAAAGCATCTTTTTTATTTAAAATTTAGTGTATAAAGCGATAGCTTTTCCTAGTATGCGGAAATTATCGCAATTACTTTTTGAGAAAACCATCGGTTTATATTTAGGATTTTCAGAGCGCAGTTGCACTGTATCATCTACGAAATAAACACGCTTTAGAGTAGCACTATCATTAACTAAGACAGCAGCGATTTCTCCATTTTCTACAGTTGATTGTTGTTTGATAAAAACGATATCACCATCATTGATGCGAGCGTTAATCATGCTATCACCATGGATACGTAGACAAAAATCAGCATCATTATCATCATAAGGCAAATAACCTTCAATATTTTCCTGAGCTAAGATGGGAATACCAGCGGCGATTTTGCCTAAGATAGGAAGTCGTTTAACATTTTCTTCGCTAGAAGTATCTTCCAAGAAAATATTTGGAGATACATTTAAGACTTCAGCTATTTTTAGGATATTTTTATATTTGGGCTGATAATTTCCCGATAAGTATTCGCTGATAGAAGATTTATTAATTTTAGTTAAACGTGCTAGTTCATTTTGTTTCATGTTTTTTTCTTGAAGTAATTTTTTTAAAGTAATCGCAAATGTTGACATAGCTTCACCACCTGTATTATTCAGCTTTTAAAGGTCGCATGAATAAATTTAATAATTCTTCTTTAGGATTTTTATGATTGATTACAATTTCATTGATAACAGCGCAAATTGGTAATTCTACATGATGTTTATCAGCAAGTTTTAAGAGAGCTTGCATAGTGTAAATACCTTCGGCTAATTTGCTGAATGGTTTGTTTAAGACAAAATCTTCACCGAAACAACGGTTATTGCTATATGCTGAAAATAAAGTAGCTTCATAATCGCCAAGATGGCTAAGACCATATACTGTCATATTATTTCCGCCTAAAGCTTTGATTAAATTGGATAATTCATAAGTACCACGTGCCATTAGAGCGCCTTTTAAGCTAGTGTAGTGCATACCGTCGAGCATACCGGCAGCAATACCTACTACATTTTTGGCAGCCGCTCCAATTTCTGTACCGATTAAATCTTCGCTATAGTAAAAACGAATTAAATCACTGCTAAAAATATTGATAATATGTTTACTGATATCTGTATTTTTGGCTGAAATAACCATGCAATTAGGAATGCCTTTTAAGAAATCTTGAACATGACCAGGGCCTACCCAAACGCCTACATTGCAATCTTCGCCAATTTCTTCAGTGAATACTTCAGATAGACGCTTTCCTGTTGAAATTTCAAGACCTTTCATACATAGAATAAATGTTTTTTGCATATATAAATCAGTCTTTTTGATTTCCTTAGCTAGGTTTCGCAATTGCTGAGAGCTGATGGAGATGATGATTGTATCAGCAAAATTTAATGCGAGTTTCAAATCATTTGTATAAGTAATATCAGGAGATAGACTAAGGTATTCATTTTGATGTGTAGTTTGTAGTTGTTCTAGATGTTTAGAGCCTTCTCTACCCCAGATTTTTACATTATGACCAATATGATTGGCATACCAAGCATGAAAGCTTGCCCAACGACCACAGCCAAGAACAGATATATTCATAAAAAAGCCTCCTAGAATTTTATTTTTTGTATTAATTAATCTTCTTAAGAATATGTCATTTTTGTGATTTATTTCATAACTATTAATTATATCATAGCAAAAAAAGTAGAAGATATATATTGGAAATAGCGATTTTATTTTATTTTTATGTAGGCAAAGCGTATTTGTTCAACTTTCTAATCTATGCTAAAATAAGATATAAAAAGATCAATAGATATGGGGTGTGGGTATGAATTTCAAATTTTTGCATAGTAATATATATGTTTTAGATTTAGAAAAATCAATTGATTTTTATAATAAAGCCTTAGGCTTGAAAGAAGTAGACCGTTTAGATACACCAGAATTTACTTTAGTTTATATGGGCGATGATGAAACAACTCATCAATTAGAATTATCATGGATAAAAGGTCAAAAAGAAGCTTATAATTTAGGTGATAATACATTCCATATAGCTTTTGAAGTAGACGATTATGAAAAAGCGCATGAACTCCATGAAAAAATGGGTTGCATTTGCTATGAAAATAAAGAAATGGGTATTTATTTTATTAATGACCCAGATGGAAACTGGATGGAAGTAATTCCTAAAGGAAGATTTTAACTTAATGGGCGAAAATCGTCTAATTTATACAAAATATTGATAAATAAAATGTAAATCATTATATAAATTCAGGTTAGGGACTAGCCGTAGTGCTTGGCAGATATAGTTAGATTACTAATTATTTTCCAAGAAGCTCTCATTTACAAATGAAGAGTAGTTCACTTTTAGATAAAAAAGGGGCAAAATAATTCGATGGATAACAAAAAATTTCAAGAAATGATTGATGAATTTACACTTGATAGCGATGCCATAAAAGATGTAGCAGCATCTTTTCGCTATGATATAGAACATGGCGTAAAAGAAACAGGAGAATCTTCTTTACGTATGTTACCATCTTATATCGGTTTACCTACTGGTAAAGAAACAGGAGAATACTTAGCACTTGATTTTGGTGGCACAAATCTTCGTGTAGTTTTAATTCGTTTAGATGGTGAAGGCAAATTTGAAGTTATTAAAAAAGTTGCTAAACCATTAGTAGTGCCAGGCGAATATGATTTTATTTGCGCTGATGCAAATGCTGATGAATTATTTGATTTTATCGCTGATATGGTAGAAGAAGCTGTTGATGGCAATCGCGATAAAAAATACTTATTAGGACATACTTTCTCCTTCCCATCTTCTCAGACAAATATTTATAATGCACGTCTTATCATTTGGACTAAAGAATTTGCTACAAAAGGCGTTGAAGGTGAAGTTGTAAATGATTTATTAAAAGCAGCTTTAGCTCGTAAAAATCTTACAAATGTTGAACCAACAGCAGTTATTAACGATACAGTAGCAGTTTTATTAGCAGCTGCATATAAATTAGGTAATGTAAATATTGGTTCTATCTATGCTACAGGTCATAATACATGCTATTATGAAACATTCACTGGCATGGGCAAACCTGCAATGGTTATAAATATGGAATCTGGCGGATTTAATAAACTTGCTATCAATAAATACGATTACAAATTAGATATGGAATCTGAAAAACCATATGAACAACGCTTAGAAAAAATGGTTTCTGGTCGTTATATGGGTGAATTATTATCTTATTGCTTAGATGACGCTTGGAATATTGGCAAAGTAGAATTCACAAGTATTGATATATCCACTATTTTAGCTGATAACAGCGATAATTTAGATGGAGTATGTGATTTATTAAAAGCAAAAATCAATGCAGATATAACTACAGATGATGCTATTTGGGTAAAAGCTTTAGCTGAAACAATCGCTAGCCGTTCTGCAAGATTAGTAGTTGCTACTTACTGCGGTATTATGTGGCATTTATATCCAAATGGTGGCATTCCAAAACAATTTGTAGCTGTAGATGGTTCTGTATATGAAAAAATGCCTACAATAAAAGACAATATGCAAAAAGCTATTTATGAAATTTTAGGCGAAGAAGCTGATAAATTAGAACTTGTATTAGAAAATGGTGGTTCTGCACTTGGTGCAGCACTCGCTGCAGCTATGGAACCTGTTGAATGCTAATTTAAAGAGGAAAAAACAATGAAGCAGTCATTATCGTTAAATTTAAAACAAAAATTGTTAATGACACCAAAACTTCAGCAATCCATAAATATTTTACAATTATCTGCCCATGAATTAGGCGAACTCATCGAAAAAGAATATATGGAAAATCCGACTTTAGAAATAGACTCAAGCTCAGAACATGAGCTTGAGCCTGCTTCTAACTTTGATAAAACTATGGATTTTTTAGAATACTTAAACAAAGATGATGAAAAGCCTGAGCCTGTAGCAAATGACGATGATTTTAAAGTAAAAGAGTTCACGAGAAATAATCAGACATTAGAAGAATATTTATCAGAACAAGTGGATTTTACTTTTAACGATAAACAAGAGATAAAAGTAGCTAGATATATCATTGGATTATTAGATGCAGCAGGATATTTAAGAGTGAGTACAGCTGAAATATCATCTTTATTGAAAATAAATGAAAAGATAATAGAAAATGTTTTGGCAAAAATTCAAATATTAGAACCAATAGGAATTGCGGCGAGAGATTTACCAGAGTGTTTAGCTATACAGGCAAAGAAAATTAATGTATATGATGGAATTATAAAAGCTATTATAGATAAATATTTACCAAAAGTAGCTGAGGGAAAAATAAAAGAGATAGCTACATTAGAAAATGTAGAACCTATACAAGTACAAGAAGCGATAGATATAATTCGCACTTTTAACCCAAAACCAGGAGCATCTTTTGGTAAAGAAAATTTAGAATATATTGTACCTGATGTAGTAGTTAGGGATATTAACGGACAGTTAGAAGTAATTATAAATGAAACGAATGTACCTAAATTACGAGTAAACAGTCTTTGCTATAAAAGAGATATATTAGATACGCATAGTAAAAAATATATTGAGCAACATGTAAATTCTGCCATTTGGTTGATTAAAAGTATAGAACAAAGACGTATAACTTTATTGAAAGTAGTAAATGAGATTGTAAAACAACAAGAAATGGTATTTTATAAAGGCTTGTCCTATATGAAGCCTTTACTTATGAAAACTGTTGCTGAAAATATTGGTGTACATGAATCAACTGTTAGTAGAACAGTTGCTAATAAATATATGGAAATGCCTTATGGTATAGTGGCTTTGAAGAAGTTTTTTGCAGGTAGTGTAAGCAAACAAAACGGAGAAGAAGACATAATCGCTGATAAGGTAAAAGTAAAAATAAAAGAACTCATTGAAAATGAAAATAAAGCAAAACCGCTTAGTGACCAACAATTAACAAATATCTTGAATGAAAATGGTATGAAAATATCACGAAGAACAGTTATGAAATATAGGGAACAATTAGGCTTTGCTTCTTCATCTAAACGCAAAAGATATTAGAACTTAAAAATATTTTAAACAGATAGAAGATTGAAGAATTTTCTATCTGTTTTATTTAGTAGGGAGAATAAAGTGAAATTAAAAAAATTTTTTATAAGAACTGTATTAGCTGTAAGCATTTTAAATTTTATGAATGTAAATTTAACCTTTGCACAAGTTCCTTCTAAGCAAGCTTTAGTGCAAACAAAAGAGGCTAAAATAAAAACAGATAAAATGGATAATATAGGTAATATTGATAAAAATACGGATAAAAAAGAAAAAACTACAATATTAGCTAAAGAAGAAAATATCATACCAAGTAAAACTTTAGATAATGCTACTGAAAATAAAATTGAAAATGTAGAGTTTAAGTCAGCTATTTTAAATTGGCCAGAAATCCCAAATGCTGTTATGTATGAATTAATTGTAAAAAATATAGATACGCAAGAAGTATTATTTACAAAATATAATATCTATGCATCTGGCTATCAATTAGATAATAGTGAAGTGGATTTATCACAGAATTTAAAATGGCAAGTCAGAGGTTTAGATGAAAATAAAGTGCCAGTATCAGATTATACGAAACCTAGATTATTACACAAGGGGGAAATATATAAGCTTAATTGGCAAAACAAGGGTGATGAATATAAATTAGAAGATTTTAGCAGACGTGAATATGCTACATATTTGGTAGCAAAAGATGTAGAAATATCACCGCTAAAAATCACTACTCATTTTGATAAAATGGATTATATGCCAGTTTATCCAGTATATTCATGGGTGCCTGTAAAAAATGCAGACCATTATAAAATAGATGTATTTTATGTGCCTAAATATGATTTTAATAATATAGAAAAAATAGCATCATATACTTGCCCACAAGGTATGGATTATTATGATAATAAAGCTTATACAAAAAAAGGACTTTATTTTTTCAATGTACAGGCATATGACAAAAATAACCATAAATTAGCTGAAGCTAAAAATAGTTATTTCACTATAAAACAAGATAATGTAAAAGTGGCAGCATTAGGCGATAGTATCACCCATGGAGGGGGAGCTGTAAGCACTCCACCTAGTGCGACTTTATATAATTGGGAAACTTATGCTAATTTGCCTGTATTAAATATTGGTTTTAGCGGAAATTTAACCTCAAATATGTTAAATCGTTTTGATAATGATGTATTATCATTTAATCCTAAGATATTAGTTATTATGGGGGGTGTAAATGATATACGTACAGGGGTGAAAGCGGAAACTGTAATCAATAATTTAACATCGATAAAACAAAAATGTCAGCAACATAATATTATTCCTGTATTTTTAACAGTAACTTCTGTAAATCCACCAAGAATGAAATCTGTTATAAATTTAGATATCAGTGAAGGGTGGGATAAGGAACGTTTAAAAATAAATGAATGGATAGAAAAACAACCGTATCATGTAGATGTGGCATCAGGTTTGATGGACGAACAAGGTTATTTAGCAGATAATATGACAACTGATGGTCTGCATCCTGATTTTGAAGGTAAAAAACATATCGGAGAATTAGTAGGTGATTATTTACGAGCTAATTTTCCAGATATTGTAAATAATTGATGGAAATTTAATTTAGGAGCAAATATATGGCAACTGTAGAACAAGTAAAAAAAGCTTTAGTAGCTGTAGAAGAATTATGCGGAAAATGTCCAGTTTGTACGCCTGATTGCCCTGTAGCGATAGCAAAAAGGGCTTTGTCTGGTCTAAAATATGATATAGAAGCGTATGAACAATATCAAAGTGAATTGGATAATGAAATGAATAATGAATTAAAATGATGGTGAGGATTTTATGAAGAAAATTTGTTGGTTAGCAACAGGCGGTACTATAGCTTCACGTCCCAGTGAAAATGGACTTGTACCAGGATTTACGGCTAAAGAAATGTTAGAGATGGTACCGAATTTAAAAGATTATGGTCATATAGATTGTTATGATATCATGCAGTTAGATAGCACAAATCTACAACCAGAAGATTGGCAATATATCGCAGGTTATATTGAAAAATTATATGAACAATATGATGGTTTTGTAATAACTCATGGTACAGATACATTGAATTGGACATGTTGTGCGCTTCATTATATGTTGGAGAATTTAGCAAAACCTGTAGTGGTAATTGGTTCACAACTAACTATTGAAGAAGAAAATACTGATGCAAAATTTAATTTAAATGCAGCTTTTGCGATGGCAAGTTCAGAAAAAATAGGTGTATTTGCTGTTTGTGGTGGTCAAATAATAGAAGGTTTATGGGCTAAAAAATTATACAGTGAAGATATGCGTTCAATTCAAAGTATAAATAAAATGCCAGTAGCTACTTTTGAAGGAAATAGTATAAAATGGAATGAATATGAAAATCCTCAAGTGAATGGAAGTTTTAAAGTTCATAGTGATTTAGAATTAAAAGTAGCACAAATAAAAATCATGCCAGGATTAGATAGTGAACTTTTATTTAATTTAGCTAAAATGGGTTATAAAGGTATAGTTATCGAAGCATATGGTGCAGGTGGAATACCTTTTGCCAAAGATAAACAAAGAGATATTGTAGGCGCTATTGAAGAACTTAGTAAACAAGGTGTGAAAATTGTTTGTACTACACAATGTTTATTTGATGGAGTGCATATGGATAGATATGAAGTTGGTATAAAAGCTTGTAAGGCAGGCGTAATACCAGCAGGAAAATTATCAGTAGAAGCAGCTACAGTAAAATTAATGGTAGATTTAGCAAAAAAATAAGAGCTATAAAAGACAAATAAAAAAAGGAGAAATTGAATTTAAATTCAATTTCTCCTTTTTTATACGATTATTAAATAAATCGTTTTTCAATGTAACGAAGTCTAAAAAATAATAATACAGCAGAAGTAGCAACACCAAGTACCATACTTTGCCAATAAGCAAATGCCCCTTGAGTCATGAAATAATCAAGAAACATACCTAAAGGTAAGCAAATACCCCAATAAGCAAGCATACTTACATAAAAGGCAGCTTTTACATCTTTGTAACCACGCAAGATACCTTGGATTGGACAAGCAATCGCGTCGAATAATTGCCATGCTGCCGTATAAATTAAGAAATGAGCAATATATGTCAATAAAGTAATATCTGTAGCATATAAAAGTGCTATATAATCACGGAAGTAAAATACTAAGCCAACAATTGATAATACGCAAAGGAAGGATACAATCAAACCTAGATAAGCATATTTTTTAGCTTCTAAATATCGTTTAGCCCCTACTTCAATACCAATGATGATTGTTAAAGCTAGAGAAAAGCTCAATGGCAACATATATAAAACACTAGAAAAACTCATAGCTGCTTGATGAGCTGCTATATAATTTGTACCAAACTTACTGATAAAGATGATGATAAAACCAAATAAACTAGCTTCCATAAAAATACCCATGCCATTAGGAATACCAATGCCTAAATATTCTTTGATACTTTTTAAGGAAAATTTAAAATTGAATAGAGCTAGATTTTTAAATTGAGGATTATTGATAATTATAGCGATAAAAATAAATAGTAAAATATAATAAGTGATAGCAGTTGCCACACCTGCACCGATACCACCTAATTTAGGAGCACCAAAATTACCATAGATGAAACAATAGTTTAAAAAGGCATTGATAGGTAATGCTAATAGATAAATTTTCATGGAAACAGCAGTGCCTGCTACAGTATCTGTTAAAGAACGAAGTGGGAAAGTCAATAAGCCACCACTTAAACCAATGATTAAAGCTAACATATAGTATTTAGCTATATAATATACATCAGGTTCAAGTGTTAAGATAGCTAAAATATCATCAATAAATAAGAAATAAGCTAGAAGTAAAATCAATTCGATAATAATAGATAAAATCAGTCCGGAATGAATAACGGTAGCTATGCCATCTTTTTCATTTTTACCAATCAAATGGGCGATTATAGGCGTAGCAGCCATTAAAATACCTGTAGAACTTGCAATAATAGGCATCATAAGGCTTCCACCGATAGACGAACCAGCAAGTTGTTCTGCACCAGCATGACCAGACATTGTAGCGTCAAAAAAGTTCATGCCAATGATTGCTAATTGCGTAGCTAATACAGGTAACATAACATTAATAAGTCGGCGTAATCTATACATTGTACGTAAGTTTAACATAGAAAAAACCTCGGTTTGAAATATTTTTTTCTATTATAAAGTATAGTGTCGCCCTATAGTCAATCTGTTTTTAGAAAAAGATTTTATCTATTTTTGGACAATAAGTTTAATTCTATAATTAATGATTGTATTATATAAATTTTTAAATGATAAGAGTCTATTAAAAAAGGGGCAAACTTTTTAAAAGCAATGAAAAAAAGGGAAATACTTCAAACTACTAAAAAGCCTTTAAATACTAGATTTATCAAGACTTTGAAACACTTTGAAATATTTCCCTGTATCATTTAATTTAATGGCGGAGAGGGTGGGATTCGAACCCACGGTCCCTTTCGGAATCACTGGTTTTCAAGACCAGCTCCTTAAACCACTCGGACACCTCTCCATTAGTTGCTATATAAGTATAGCAAGTTTTTTTTATAGTTGTCAACTATTAATTTAAAAAGTTAAGTGAGAGGAAAAACTATAGTTATTGATATGCTTGATAAGTTATATCATATGAATTATACTTAATTATGCAATATCTTAAATTACAAAGGTTGGTGAATAATTATGGACGAGTATCCGGAGAGTAACAAGTTAAATTATCAAGAAAATAAATATAGAGGATACCTACCCGATTATTTATCAAAGATATTACAAAATTTTTAGTTAAATAATAAATTGTGGTAGGTTTTTTAGAGAAGGGAGAAATCTATCGCAATGTTGAAAATCTATAAATCCATGGAAACAGGTCCTTTAAAGGAATTGACATTAAAATCATTAGAAAAAGGAGCATGGATAAATATAGTTGCGCCTACTCCTTATGAATTGAAAGTAGTAGGTAATTTAACTCAAGTAGAACCAGATTTTTTGCGTTCAGCACTAGATAATGAGGAACGTTCACATACAGATATAGAAGATAATTCGATTATGATTTTGACTAATGTGCCAGTGATGAGAACATTTGAATCTTATGATACTTTGCCATTAGCGATTATCTTGACTCCAGATTATATTATCACTGTATGCTTAGAAGATACGCCTGTGATTTCAGATTTTAATGAAAGAACATATCGTTCTTTTCGCACCTTCAAGAAAACACGCTTTTTATTTCAAATTTTGTACAAATCTGTTACATATTATTTGAAATATCTTCGTCAAATAGATAAACTTTCTGATGAAATTGAAGCTAGATTGCGTGAGTCCACTGAAAATAGAGAGATTTTACGTTTATTGGAATTACAAAAAGCACTTACTTATTTTAATGCTTCTTTGCGTTCTAATGGTGCAGTGCTTGAAAAACTCATGCGCTTGCGCTCTAATCACAGTTTACAAAATATTATAAAGTTATATGAAGAAGATGAAGATTTACTAGAAGATGTAATTATTGAAAATAAACAGGCTCGTGAAATGGTTGAGATGTATAGTACAATTTTGGCTAGGCTTGCTGATACCTTTTCTTCGATAATGTCGAATAACTTAAACTTAGTAATGCGTTTTTTGGCTGCTATGACAATTATTTTAGCTATACCGACTGTAATCTCTAGCTTTTTTGGTATGAATGTGGAAGTGCCTATGTCAGAAAATCCATTGGCGTTTTTGGATATTTGTATTTTAGCCGTGCTTTTAGCTGGTATCTGTGCGACAGTATTGTGGCGAAAGAATATGTTTTAGAGTAAAGAGGTTTTTATGAGAACTTTGATTGAAGCTAATTTATGTGATGGTGTTATCTATGGCGATAATGTCAATTTAGAATATGTATATATGCCAGCTTCAGAGATAGGTGTGAAAAATCCTATTTGTGTTTTTGAAGAAAATTCTTCACGAGAAGATATTTCCATGAGTGAGGCTTTAGCGATTATTCGCAAACGCAGTTTAAAACCTGTGAAGCACCCTAGATTGGGAATTTCTTCTTGTTAATATAAATTGTGTTGTATTTTATTATTTTAATCGGAAAGGATGTGATATATATGATGGCTATATCATCTTCTGATTTACTAAATGAATTTACTATTTATGCTGATAAAGTTGTTGATGAAAAAGAAACATTGATTGTACAGCGCAGTAGTGGTAAAAACATTGTAGTAATGTCTATGGAACAATTTAACGAATTACAAAAAGAGATTTTTTTGGCAAAGAATGCTCAAGAAAAAAAGTGAGGTTTTTGCTAAATGGAAATAAATGATAATGATAAGGAAATAAATTCAGCTTGGCATGTTCATGAAGACGGAACGGTACATGCTCATCATGGACATACACATACGCATACGCAGACAAAAGCTGTATTAAATCGCTTATCAAGAGCTATTGGTCATTTAAGTGCAGTAAAACGTATGGTGGAGCAAAATAGAGATTGTAGTGATGTATTAATCCAATTATCAGCTGTTAATTCTGCGATAAAAAATGTTTCTAAGATAATTTTGCAGGACCATATAGAACATTGTTTAGTAGAAGCGGTAAAAGAAAATGACCAAGAGGCAATTGATAAATTAAAAGAAGCGATTGATAAATTTGTAAAATAAGCAAGGGCAAGTATTTATGAAGGTAAATATTTGCCTTTTGTACTTTTAGTACATTCGTGTACAAGTGGAAAAAAGATTTTTGAATTGATAGAATTAACAATAATATATGAGATAGTAGACTTTTTATTGATAGAATGATAAAATCTTTTAAGAATGAGTAATGTATTTTAAGTACAAGATATTGATAGGATGAATAAGATGGTAACAATAAATGCAAATGCGAAAATAAATCTTACTTTGGATATTTTAGGCAAAAGAACAGATGGTTATCATGAAGTTAGTATGGTTATGCAATCTATTAATTTATTTGATACATTGACTTTTACTAAACTTGATGCAGAAGAAGGCATTATACTTCATGGTGATGTCAAAGGTGTAGCAAAGCCAGAAGATAATTTAATTTATAAAGCAGCAAAATTATTTTTAGATACATATAAGATAAACAGTGGTGTAGAAATTAATTTAATCAAAAGAATACCTGTAGCTGCTGGATTAGCTGGTGGTAGCACAGATGCTGCTGCTGTATTTAGAGGATTAAATGAATTATTTGAAATGAATTTAGGCATTAATGCTTTATGTAAGATGGCAGAACAATTAGGTTCAGATATATCATTTTGCTTGATGGGTGGAACAATGTTAGCGACTGGTAGAGGCGAAATTTTACAAGAAATTTCAGCTATGCCAAAGACAAATATTGTTTTAGTAAAACCAAAAGTAGATGTATCTACAGCATGGGTATATAAAAATTATCATAAAGTGCAAGATAGTGTAATTCATCCTGATAATAAAGCAATGCGCAAATCTTTAATAAAAAAAGATTTACAAGGTATTTGTAAATCTTTAGGTAATGTCTTAGAATATGTAACTATCCCAGAATATCCTGAGATAGCTAAAATAAAACAAAAACTTTCTGATTATGGAGCAATGGCTGCAATGATGTCTGGCAGTGGTCCAACAGTCTTTGCCATTGTAGAAGATAGTCAAAAAGCAAAAGATATAGTAAGTAAAATACAGTTGGATTTTGATGCAGATGTATTTGCTGTAGAAACAGCAGAAAAAAATTTTTAATGGAGGAATAAACATGAGCAATAAACTTACACCGATAAAGTTAGATAGTTATCAACCTTTACGTGAAGTAGTTTTTGAAACTTTGCGTGATGCTATAAGAAAAGGTATTTTAAAACCAGGCGAACGCTTAATGGAAATTCATTTAGCTGAACAACTAGGTGTTAGTCGTACTCCTGTTAGAGAGGCAATTCGTAAATTGGAATTAGAAGGCTATGTAATTATGATGCCTCGCCGTGGTACATATGTATCCAATTTATCCATTAAAGATATTAATGAAGTTTTTGAAATTAGAACTTCACTAGATTCTTTAGCTAGTGGACTTGCTGCTGAACGTATCACTGATGAAGAACTTGAACATTTACAAAGATTATTAGTTGTCATTGGTGAAGCTATAAAAGAAAAAAATATGGAAAAAATCGTTGAAGCTGATACGAAATTCCATGATATTTTATATCAAGCAAGCAGAAATAATCGTTTAGTAGGTATTATTTATAATTTACGCGAACAATTGACAAGTTTCCGTGCAAAATCCATGGCTTATCCTGGTCGTTTAGAAGAAACTTTAGAAGAACATCGTCGTATTGTAGATACTATTGCTCAAGGTGATGCAGTTGCTGCACAAAAAGCTTCTGAATATCACATGGAACGTTCTGAACATACGTTATTGCTTAGTATGGAAGATAAAGATGGCAATATGTAAAATAAAAAATAAATGCTAAAGATTTTTTTTAGATATGATTTATATATGATATAATAAACTTAGATAAGTTTTTATTTGATATACAGTATAAGATTTTTTGCTAAGATAATAGCAAAATGAATTTTATAGATAATAAACCATGGGATGCATGGGGTTTGCTTGATATGAAAACATCAAGAAGTTTCTATTTTATAATTATAAATGAAATGAGATAGAAATACATCACATATACAATAAAGGAAAGTGAATTTTAAGGTGAAATCAGAAGGATTAATTACCATAATTTTAGCCGCAGGTAAAGGCACTCGCATGAAATCTAAATTACCAAAAGTACTCCATTGTGCAGGTGGAAAGCCAATGGTAGAACATGTACTTGATGCTGCTAAAAGTGCTGGTTCCACACGTAATATAGTCGTAGTAGGCTTTGGTCGTGAACAAGTACAAGCTGTTTTAGGCGATAAAGCTGAAATCGTTTTACAAGAAGAACAATTAGGTACAGGTCATGCTGTAATGCAGGCAGAACCATTAATCAAAGATAAAAATACTGCTATAATGGTTTTATGTGGCGATACTCCACTTGTTACAGGTGCTACATTAAAAAATTTCTATGAAGAACATGTACAATCAGGAGCTAAAGCTTCTGTACTTACAACATTTATGCCAGATCCATTTGGCTATGGACGTGTAATTCGTTTAGTAGATGGTTCTGTAGAAAAAATCGTAGAACAAAAAGATGCTAGCGAACGTGAACTTGCAATCAATGAAATCAATACAGGAATTTATTGTTTTGATGCTGAAGCTTTATTTGCTAGCTTGAAAAAAGTAAATAACAATAACGCTCAAGGCGAATATTATTTACCAGATGTTTTATCTATTTTACGTAAAGAAAAACAGAAAATAAATGCTTCTATTGCTGATAATTATGAAGAAACATTAGGTATAAATTCTCGTGAACAATTAGCAAATGCTGAAAAAATCATTCGTCAGCGCAAAAATAAAGAATTAATGGCTCAAGGGGTAACTTTAATGGACCCTAATAGCACTTATGTAGATGTTGACGTTGAAATTGGACAAGATACTATAATCTATCCATCTACTTGGATTGAAGGCAATAGTAAAATTGGTGAAGGCTGTAAACTTGGACCAAATTCACATTTCAAAAATACAGTTATGGGCGATAATGTAGAAGCTATGTTTAGTTTTACTGAAGACTGTGAAATCGCAGATGATGTAAAAATGGGACCATATGTACACATTCGTCCAAATACAAAACTTGCACATAAAGTAAAAATTGGTAACTTCGTAGAAGTTAAAAATTCTAATATTGGTGAAGGCTCTAAATTACCTCACTTGAGCTATATTGGAGATACTGATATGGGCTCTGGTGTAAATATGGGTTGTGGTACAATCACTGTAAATTATGATGGAAAAAATAAATTCCGTACTATAATAGGTGATGATTGCTTTATTGGTTGCAACTCAAATCTTGTAGCTCCAGTTAAAGTAAATAATGGTGCTTATGTAGGTGCAGGCTCTACAATTACTAAAGAAGTTCCAGAAAACGCACTTGCAATCGCACGTGAAAGACAGAAAAATATTGAAGGCTGGAAAGACAAAAGAAAATAACTAAGAAATTTAGTTAGTATAATAGTTTAATTTATATTTTATTTTGGTAGCAATGTAGCATAACTACATTTCTATATATATTATTATTATTTATTATATTTTTAACAGATTTCAGGAGGAGTAAAATGAACTTCGATACCTCAAAATTATGTATTCTCACTGGTAATGCAAATCCAAAATTAGCAGAAGAAGTAGCACAGTATATCGGTGTGGAATTATGTCATGCTTTTGTAGGTCACTTCAATAATGGTGAAACTCAAGTAATGATTAGTGACAGTATTCGTGGTAAGGATGTATTTATTATTCAGCCAACTAGCCAACCAGTAAATGACAATCTTATGGAATTACTCGTTATGGCTGATGCTTGCCGTCGTGCATCTGCACAGAGCATTAATGCGGTTGTACCATATTATGCTTATTCTCGTCAAGACCGTAAAACTCGTGGTCGCGAACCTATTTCTGCAAAATTAGTAGCTAATCTTATGACTACAGCTGGTATTGACCGTGTAATCACTGTTGATTTACATGCAGGTCAAATCCAAGGTTTCTTTGATATCCCAGTAGACCATCTTGCAGCAGCTCCACTTCTTGCAGCTTATATCCAAGCTAAAAATCTTGAAGATGTAGTAGTTGTTTCTCCTGACCTTGGTGGTGTAACACGCGCTCGTGCTTTAGCAGACCGTTTAAAAGCACCTATTGCTATTATTGAAAAACGCCGTCCAATGCCAGGTTGCGCTAAAGTTATGAATTTAATTGGTGAAGTAAAAGATAAGAATTGCGTTATCATTGATGATATCGTAGATACAGCAGGTTCTTTATGTGAAGGTGCTAAAGCACTTGTTAAACATGGTGCAAAATCCGTTTATGCTTGTTGTACTCATGGTATCTTAAGTGATCCAGCAGTTCAGCGTATTGAAGATTCTCCAATGGAAGAGTTAATTATTACAAACACTATTCCATTACCTGAAGAAAAACATTCTAGCAAAATTGTTTCTGTATCTATGGCTCCACCTATAGGTGAAGTAATTTCCCGTATTTATCAGAAAAAATCTGTAAGTAAACTTTTCGATGCAATTGATATCGTAAAAGGTAAAGGCTGATAATCAAATAAAAATATAAAAGAGGTCTCTACAAAGAGACCTCTTTTGCGAATAAGGATAAATTTTTTATTGATTGTTTCAGCTTAAATTCAGTTTTAAATCTTATATTGGAAAAATAATAAACAAATAGGAGGGATTTTATAATTTATGTTTACCCTAGAAATTATAAAAGCTATTGTTTTAGGGATTGTTGAAGGTCTAACAGAATGGTTACCTGTAAGTAGTACAGGTCATATGATTTTAGTTGATGAATTTATGTCTTTAAATGTAAGTAAAGCATTTATGGATATGTTCTTAGTAGTTATTCAGTTAGGTGCAATTTTAGCTGTAGTTGCTTTAAATTTTGATAGACTAAATCCATTTTCAAAAAGAAAAACATATTTGAAAAAAAGACAAACCATTTCTTTATGGGGAAAAGTAATCGTTGGCTGTATTCCTGCTGCTGTAATTGGTTTAGCTTTTAATGATTATATGGAAGAGCATTTTATGAATGCACAAGTAGTAGCATTCACTTTGATTTTATATGGGGTATTATTTATTATAGTTGAAAATTATAATAAACATAGAACACCAAGCATCAAAGATATTGACTATTTAGATTATAAAACAGCATTGATAATAGGTTTCTTTCAGGTATTGTCTTTAGTGCCAGGTACATCTCGTTCTGGTTCCACTATTTTAGGTGGTATTTTATTTGGAACTTCTCGTGTGGTAGCTACAGAATATACATTCTTTTTAGCTATTCCTGTTATGTTTGGTGCTAGTGCATTAAAACTATTTAAATTTGGTTTTAATTATACTTTTGAAGAAGTTATTCTATTATTAGTGGGTATGGTAGTAGCTTTTATAGTTTCTATTATTTCTATTAAATTCTTACTTCGTTATGTAAGAACAAATGACTTTAAAGCATTTGGCTGGTATCGTATAATTTTAGGTCTAATTGTATTTGCATATTTTTATTTCCAAGGATAAAAGGATAATTTCTTTTTAAGCATAAGAGTGAATATAAATAAAAGGATAAGAGTTGAAATAAATCAATTCTTATCCTTTTTATTTTGTCATTATTTATTATTTAATGGTAAGAGAAGCCTTTACCATTTACTTCAGAAGCATTAGAGATAATAAAGAAGGCTTTTTTATCTATATTTAAAGCTATCTCTTTAATTTTACTTAATTGCGTAAGATTTACTACGATATAAAGTATTTTCTTTTTAGTATGTGTATAGCCACCTTCACCATTGATTAAGGTAACACCACGTCCTAATTCAAGCATGATAAGTCCTGCAATTTGTTCAGACTTATCGGAAATAATCATGATGGATTTTCGTTTATTGAAACCAGTAACGATGCGGTTATCAACTTCACCCATGATGTACATGTAGATTAAAGTGTAAATAGCTACTTCAAAATTGAATAGACAAAGACCACAAAGTACGATGATACAATTTAAAGCGAAAATCATTGTACCAATATTATAAGAATAAAGTTTCTTGATTAAAGCTGCAATTACATCGGCACCACCAGTATTAGCATTTGCACGTAAGATAAGACCAAAGCCAATACCAGAAACTACACCAGCAACGATAGCTGATAACATAGGATTATTATGTAGTGGAGTATATGGTGTTAAGAATGATGTTAAATCAATGAAGAATGAGTATAGACCTGTACCTAATATTGTGTTGAAAAAATATAGTCTTCCAAAAAAATGATAGGCAATATATAAAATTGGAATGTTGAAGATGATATTTTGAATACCGATAGGTAAATCAAATAAATAGTGGAGAATAATGGCAATCCCTGTAAGTCCGCCAGAGAGAAAATGATTAGGAATTAGGAACAAATTACATGATATGGCAGAAATAAGAGCACCAATGACGATCATTGCATACTGGATAATATATTTTTTCATAAAATACCTCTAAAATAATATAAAATCTAAATCAATATTCAACATTATATAGCAAAATAGGTATTTAGCAAGTAGTTTTTTTATTATTTTACATATTTTATAAAATTTTTTAGGAAAAAGTGTAAGTAAATGTACATTACAATCTGCGTTTAGCTATAGCATTACGCATTTTTTTGATATTAGTGAAGTTTTTTGTAACATTTTTTTGATATATACCCATATATAGAATATCTACTATGGCCATGTGTATTAATCGTGAAGCAACAGCTTCAGATTTATAGGCGATTTCGCGACCCATACCATGCAATACAACATCAGCTAATTTACAAAGTGGAGAGTTCATATAACTTGTTATGGCAATTATAGGAACATTATTATTGTGAGCTAATTCTATAGCTTGTAGAAGGTCAATGTTGGCGCCTGTATGAGATACGCAGATGATTAAATCTTTTTCTGTGAGTAGAGAAGAAGCTGTAACTTGCATATGCAAATCATTATAGGCTTTTATAGGAATGCCAAAACGCATAAAACGTGTTTCGATATCTTGGCAGACTGTAAAAGAATTGCCAAAGCCATATACACAGATTTGATGAGCATTTTTTATTAACTGAACAGCTTTTTCTAATTGTTCAAAATCAATTAATTTTAAAGTGTCTTGCAGTCCATCAGTGATGGAAGAAAAAAGTTTTTCAGCAATTAATTTATAGGAATCATTGGGATTTATTTCTTGAGATACTAATTCATCTTGGCTGTATACTTCACTAGCTAAGGCTATTTTTAAACTTTGTAGACCGCTAAAACCTAATTTTTTACAAAAACGAGAAATAGTAATTTCCGAACTTTGAGTATTGCTGGCTAAATCGGAGATAGTTTGACTCATGACAGTTTTTAAATTGGCAAGGATATAATCTATGATGCGTTTTTCTGATTTTGTCATATTATTATAATTGCTACGCATTAATGTTAAGATAGATGTATTTGTCTCCATGATATTCACCTCAAAATCTTTCTTAATGTAATTATAACAACAAAATATAGTGATAGTATAGAAGAAGATTGGTAAAAATGATATAAAAATATCAAAAATAAAAAATAAAATGAAAAATATATTGCATAATAAAGCTTTATTTGTTATAATTTGCTTGTGTTAGTAAATAAAGAAATTACATAAATTAATGATTTTTCAGTTTATTTATAATGATTTAGGGAAAGGGCGGTTTTAATGTTGGATTTTAGTAATACAAGAAGTTGTATTTGGATTGGGGTAGATGTAGGTACTACAGGAGTTAGAGCGATTGCTTATCAAAAAGATGGATTGAGTTTATGTAGTGCAGATGAATTTTATCCGTTAGAAACACCATATCCAGATTGGGCTGAGCAAAATCCTGAGATTATATATAAAGCAATTGAAAAAGTTGTACGTGAAGTAGCTAATACTTTAATTTATAAAGGTAAAAATGTATCTGGTATAGCTATTAGTACTGTTATGCATAGCTTTGCACCGGCTAATGAAAATCGTGAATTATTGAGCAATATGATAACTTGGGCAGATAGTCGTTCAGTAGGTATTGTTAATGAATTAAAAAAAGATGAAGCCTTAGTAAAAGGTTTTTATGAAAGAACATGTTGTCCAACTCATTCTTGTTATCCATTTTTGAAAATCTTATGGGTGAGAAAAAATTATCCTGATGTATTTGCCAAAATGAGATATATCTATTCTTTAAAAGATTATATTTTTGAAAAAATGACAGGTGAGTGGGTAGTTGATAAGTCTTCAGCTTCTGCAAGTGGTTTATATAATGCGCATAAAATGGATTGGGACGAAGAAATTTTAAATTATGCGGGAATAACAAGAGAACAATTACCACCTGTTGTATCTACAACTTATCAGAGTAAATTGACAGATAGTGCAGCGCAAAGATTGAATTTACCAGAAAATTTACCTGTAGTTATTGGTGCTACTGATGGTGTATTGGTAAATGTGGGAATTGGTGCTATTGAAGATGGTCAGTTAAGTGCGACAATCGGTACAAGCGGAGCAATTAGAATGCTTACAAAAACACCAAAGGTGGATAGTTTGGGACGTACATGGTGTTATAACTTGACTGATGATATGTGGGTTGCAGGTGGTGCTATAAATAATGGTGGCATCATCATGAGATGGCTTCGAGATAAAGTTTGCCATTATAGCAATCATCGTTTAGAAGATATCGATATTGACCCATATGATTTAATGACGCTTAAAGCTTCTAAAATTCCAGCTGGAGCAGAAGGATTATTGTTGTTGCCATTTTTTACAGGCGAACGTGCACCATATTGGAATTCTGAACTTCGTGGAATGTTTTTTGGCTTATCTTTAAATCACAGTCGTTCGCATATGATTAGAGCTGGCATGGAAGGTATATGTTTTAGTTTAAACTGTGTATTAAGTGCTTTAAAAGATTTTGGTCAGGTAAAAGATATTCGCGTCAGTGGTAGTTTTACAAAATCACCATTATGGTTACAAATTATGGCTGATATCTTTGGCGAACATATAACTTTACCTCAAAATAGTGAAGGAGCAGCTTTTGGGGCAGCTGTTTTAGGTTTCATAGCTAGTGGTGAGATGAAAGATATATCAGATACTGCAAATTTAATTAAACCGAAGAAAGTATATAAACCACAAGCAGAAAATAAAGAAGTCTATGAAGAACTTTTTGATATCTATAGCAGTTTATATGAAAAATTACAACCTGATTTTGCACGCATAACTACGTATCAAAATAAAATGTATAAATAATAAAAATATATAAAGAGAGAGGGTTTTGATTATGCCATTAGCTATATTGGCTGTGGGGATTATTATTTTATTTATACTTATTGTAAAGTGTAAATTAAATAGTTTTTTATCTTTAATTTTTGTAGCAATTTTTATGGGCTTTGCTTTAGGTTTACCAGTAGATGATATCGTACCATCTATAACTAAGGGGTTAGGAGGTACATTAGGAGGTTTGGCAATAGTCGTAAGTTTTGGGGCTATGCTTGGTAAATTGATGGCTGATAGTGGGGGAGCACAAAGAATTGCCACTACATTGATTTCTATGTTCGGGGTAAAAAATGTTCGTTGGGCTGTTTGCTTAACAGGTTTTGTCGTAGGTATTGCACTTTTTTATGAAATCGGCTTTGTACTTTTAATTCCATTAGTATTTACGATTGCAGCGGAAGCAAAGGTTAATCTTTTAGAAGTTGGTATTCCGATGGCAGCTTCTTTATCTGTGGCACATGGATTTTTACCACCTCACCCAGGACCAACAGCGATTGCAGTTATTTTTAATGCAGATTTAGGGACTACTTTGATTTATGGCTTTATCATTGCAGTGCCAACAGTTATCTTAGCAGGACCACTTTATTATAATTTTGTTAAAGATTTGAAACCGGAAATTCCAAAAGGTTTATACAATCCTAAAATTTTCAAAGAAGATGAAATGCCTTCTTTTGCAATTAGTATTTTTACTGCATTAGTACCAGTAGTATTGATGGCAGCTTCTGCTATTGTAAAAATGACTTTAGATGATACGTATAGTATTTACCATATTTTAGTATTTTTAGGAAATCCAGATATAGCGCTTACTATTTCTGTAATCATTGCTATTTTTACTTTTGGCTTAAATCGTGGAAAATCCATGAAAGAAATAATGACAAGTGTAGAAGATGCAGTAAAAACTATTGCGATGATTTTACTTGTTGTTGCAGGTGGCGGTGTTTTAAAACAGATTTTAATTGATAGTGGATTGGGAACATATATCGGTAGTTTAATTCATGGTTCAGATATGTCTCCATTATTGATGGCATGGTTGATTGCTGCTGTTATCAGAACTTCTGTTGGGTCTGCAACCGTAGCAGCACTCACAGCAGGTGGCATCGTAGCACCATTAATTCCACTCACTGGTGTAAGTCCAGAACTTATGGTATTGGCAGTTGGTGCAGGTAGTGTAATTTTCAGTCCACCAAATGATCCAGGATTTTGGTTATTTAAAGAGTTCTTTGGTTTAACTATAAAGGGAACAATTCGCACATGGTGTGCTTTAGAAACTATTATTTCTGTTGCAGGTATTATTGGTGTAATGATTTTAAATGCAATCTTATTTTGATAGTTTTTGAAGATTTTATGCAAATAAATTATAAATAAAGAAGATAAATGTATTTTATGAATAATTTAGTAGCTGAATTTTAGACATGCGATAATATATTGTACGAGAAAAATAAAAAAGCTACCTTATTGGTAGCTTTTTTTGATAGACAGTTGTACAATATAGATATATTTTTTTAATTTTTAATGGGGGAAAATAAAATTTATGAAATCAAATATAGCAGTTATTGGTATGGGGGTAATGGGAAGCTGTTTAGCTTTAAATATGGCAAATCATAATTTCAAAGTAGCCGTATATAATTACACTCCAGATTTAACAGAAGCTTTTGTTAAAAATCATCCACATGATAATATAACAGCTTTTTATGATGTAAAATCTTTAGTGGAAGGTATGACTCGTCCTCGCAAATTCTTTATCATGGTAACAGCAGGTAAAGCAGTAGATAGTGTAATTGAAAGTCTTTTACCTTATTTAGATAAAGAAGATATCATCATGGACGGTGGTAATTCCTTCTTTAAAGATACACAAAGAAGATATGAATATGTAACTTCTAAAGGATTTAAATATTTTGGTGTTGGTGTATCTGGTGGTGAAGAGGGAGCACTCAATGGTCCAGCATTAATGCCAGGCGGTAATAAAGAAAGTTATAAAGAAATCAAAGAAGTTTTAGAAGCTATTTCTGCTAAAGCTGAAGATGGTAAACCTTGTTGCACATATATTGGTGAAAATGGTGCAGGTCATTATGTAAAAATGGTGCATAATGGTATTGAATATGCAGATATGCAACTTATTGCTGAAGCTTATTTATTATTAAAACATGTTGGTGGATATGAAAATTCTCAGATTGCAGATATTTTCAATGAATGGAACCAAGGTGAATTAAATAGCTTCTTAATTGGCATTACAGCAGATATCTTTAAAGAAAAAGATGATTTAGGCGAAGGCGAATTAGTAGATAAAATTTTAGATAGTGCAGGGCAAAAAGGTACAGGTCGTTGGACAAGTTTAGCTGCTTTGGAACAAGGTGTGAATACATCTATTATGACAAGTGCTTGCAATGCTAGAAATATTAGTTCTTTCTATGAAAAACGTCAACAATTAGCAGAAAGTGGTTTGAAAAAAGTATTACCTGTAGAAATTGATGCAGATTTTGTAGAAGATGTAAGACGTTCTTTATATACAGCTAAAATTGCAGCATATGCTCAAGGTCTTGCTCTTTATAAAAGCGCTTCTGAAACATATGATTGGAATTTAAACTTAGGTGATATTGCTTCTATTTTTAGAGCTGGTTGTATCATTCAAGCGAGATTTTTAAATAATATAACTAATGCTTATCAGCAAGAACCTAATTTAGATAATTTAATTGAAAATGAATTCTTTGCTGAAAAAGTAAAAAATAATCAGCAATGTTTAAGAAAGATTGTAGCTAAAGCTATTTTAGCAGGTGTACCAGTACCAGCTTTTGCAAATGCAATTTCTTATATTGATGGTTTGAGTACAAAAGTTGTGGGCGCAAATCTCATTCAAGCTCAAAGAGATTATTTTGGTGCTCATACGTATAAACGCATTGATAGAGAAGGTTCTTTCCATCATCAATGGCAAAAACATTTTGATAGATAAAATATAAAAAGAAAAAGCAGACTTTTGTCTGCTTTTTTTTTATAATATAAAGTATTGGAATGAATTAAAAGTGAGGCGTTTTTAGTGAAGATTGCATTTAGTGATTTTGATGGGACATTATATTTTCACCATGAAGATATCATACCGCAAATAAATATAGAAGCTGTAAATGAATGGAGAAGCAAAGGCAATATCTTTGTTTTATGTAGTGGTAGAGATGTTCATTCTTTAATGCATGAAGTAAATAATCAAGAGCTTACTTATGATTTTGTAATTTGCAATAATGGTGGAACAATTTTTGATAAAAATTTAAAATTAATAAAATCCTTTCCTTTGGATAAAATTCAATTAGAAAAATTTGTTCATAGCGATATTGCCAAAGAAAGTTGGCATATTTTATTTTCTTCAGCAGAAAAAATGAGAACTACGATAAATAGCCCTAAATCGCAGTTGTTAAAGTATTTTGAGTCTGAAAAATATAAAAATCAAGACATCATTCAAAGAATAACAGTAGAACAAGCTTTATCTGAAATGAATGTAATACAAATTAGTTTAGCCTATGAAACAGAAGAAATTGCTAACAATTATGCTAAACGTATAAATAATGAATTTGAAGGAGCTTTCTTAGCTAATATGAATTTAAATTGTATAGATATATGTGCTAAGGGAATAAATAAAGCTCAAGGAGTCAAAGAATTATTGAATTTGCAAAAAGATAAATACTTTGAACAGGTTTTAACAATAGGCGATGCTCAAAATGATGTGCCTATGATAAAAGAATTTGAAGGGTATAGTTTAAATTCAGCAACTATGCATGCTAAAAATGTTGCAACAAAGTTGTATGATAGCGTAGGCGAAATGTTATTAGATAATATGTAGTAATAAAAGTTGTATTTTAGGATATTAGTTGTATTATATAGAGGTTATTTGGTAAACTATATAGATACACATATAAATATAAAAAAAGAAGTTGTTATATTTATAAAAGGAAGGACGGTGTGGAAATGGCAACGGCAGATGCTCCGAAATATATAGATTTAATGAATTGGATAAGAGAGCAAATTTTAAGCGGAGAATTTAGTGTAGGCATGAGATTGCCTTCTGAAAATGAGTTGGGAAAAAAATTCTCAATTAGTCGTCAAACAGTAAGACAGGCAACTAGTGTACTAGAAAACGAAGGATTGCTAGAGAGAAGACGTGGTAGCGGAACGTATGTATGTGCTTCAAAATCAGCAATAAAGAAAACAACAAGAAATATAGGTGTTGTTTTGACTTATTTAGATGATTATATTTTCCCAAGTATTGTACAAGGAATAGAGAAGGTATTGACTAAAAATGGCTATTTCATGCAGTTAGCTTTTACCTATAATAGAGTGGAAAAAGAAGCATATATTTTAGATACTATGTTGAAAAACAATATTGATGGCTTAATTATTGAGCCATCAAAAAGTGGTATACCATATATCAATACAGATTTTTATCAAAAAATAAAATCAGCAGGAATACCATGTGTGTTTATCCATGCTGATACTAATCCGCCAATGAATATAGCAAGTGTGCGTATGGACGATTATCTAGCAGGGCAATCTGCTGGTGAATATCTCATAAAACATGGTCATGAAAAGATTGCTGGTATTTTTAAATCTGATGATATGCAAGGTCAGTTACGTTATTCAGGTGCGATTAATGCTTTGAAAAAACATAATTTATTGCAATCAGAAAAAAATATGTTTTGGTATACAACAGAGGATATCAAACTTATTATGAATGGTGAATTAGACCGTGAAATCTTAAGACGTCTAAATGATGCTACAGCCATTATTTGTTATAATGACCAGATAGCAAGATATTTAGTCGATTTATTTACTAAAATTGAAAAAAAAATACCAGATGATATTTCGATCATAAGTTTTGATGATTTGGAATTAGAGTCAGCTATTGGGTTAACAACTTTTGCTCATCCTAAGAAAGAAATGGGAAAAACAGTAGCTATACAACTTTTGAAATTGATGGAAAATCCAAGTTTGAATGTCAGTGTGAAATTCCCACCAAATCTAGTAGAAAGAGAATCTGTAAAAACATTTTAAGCGAGTCATATGACTCGCTTTTTTTATAGAAAAATAAAAGAAAATAAATAAGATATAGGGAAAATAATGACAAGAGCGGGCAAGATATTAACAATGCTGACAATAGGAATGCCAATCATATTCAAGCTTAAAATAATAGTCAATAATCCACCGATAGAGATAAAATCTAAAATCATAGTATTAGAGATAAATACCATTAAAAATTGCGAACAAAAGAAAAGACCGCCCATGATGATAAATTGAGGTATAGTAATCAAAAGCATAGGATAGCCCAATCTAGTGGCAAATATGATAGCGGCGAAAATATCAATTACAGCTTTGGAAAATAAAATCGTAGTATCACCAGATAGACCTTCATTAAATGCACCAAAGATATTAGTGTCACTAGCGCAAAAAGTAGCAGCGACTAATAAGTAAAAATCCATATATAGATTTTTTCTTCTTCATTTTTAAATTTATGCTTAAAATTTAATTTATATATTATTTTAGCTAGTAAATTTTTTAATTTAGTATCTAAATCGAAAAATTCTCCTAATATAAATCCTAAAATTAAAGCTAAAATAACACAAGGTAAACAATTTACCTTAATAAAAGATACAATACCGATAGCTAAAGCACTTATGCCGAAAATTTTAATTAGAGGTTCTCTATACTTATATGTAATTTTAATATTCAAATTAGGACCGATAATACCTCCAAGAATAATGCAAAAAATATCAGCTAGGACACCATAAGGCATAAAAAAACACTCCTTTTATGAAAAAGATGTGATACTTTAACATAAAAGGAGTGTTGATGTCAAGCAAGATTATTTAGGATTATTAGCAACGTATTCTTTAATAACTTTTACAGCACCTTCAATGCCTGTACGAGCTACATTGATTATTAAATCATAATCTTTAGGTTCGCCCCAGTTAAGTCCTGTATAGTAATTATAGTAAGAAGCACGTTTTTGGTCTTCTTTTTTTAATTCAGATAAAGATTTATGATAAACAAGTTGACCTCTAGTAGTTCTGAAATCATCGTCAGCAACGATAAAGAAGCTATAAGCATTATAGTCATTTAAGATATAATTAGCACAACGACCTACAAAAATACCAGATTTATAGTAATCAGCTAATTGTTTTATAGCGTTAGATTGAGGTTTAAACATAAACATATCATCATTTTGAACAACATTATCAAAGATATGTTCATATGGAGATTCATCACCATAAAGATTAGTATAAGTGAGATTTAATTCTTCTAAATTACAACCTTTTTCAAGATGTTCAGCAATCAAAGCAATTAATTTTCTATCATAAAGAGGGATTTGAAGTTCTTTAGCTAGAATTTCTGCTACTTCGCGTCCGCCAGCACCATATTGACGACCTATTGTAATTAACATAATATTTTCCTCCTTGAACTTATCTCATTATTAGCAACATTAGCAACCAATATCGCGAAGTTTTTTACCTTCCATAAGATTGCTTTCAATTTTTTCAAGAGAAACACCTTTTGTTTCTGGAACAATGTAGATTGTGCAGAAAATGAAGATTACGTTCAAAATACCATATAACCAGAATGTTTGAGCGGAACCAATACCTTCGAGAAGGGAAAGGAATGTAGCACCGATAATCATATTGGATACCCAGTTTGTAGTAGTAGAGCAAGCTATACCGAAGTCACGGCTTTTAAGAGGTTGAATTTCAGAGCATAAAATCCAGATAACAGGTGCAGCACTCATAGCATAACCAGCGATGGAAAGAATTGTCATACCAACAGCAGTGTAAGAAATCCATTGAGCTGTATTTCCGCCTTCAAACTGCATGAGGCACCAGCCAAGAACGATAAGAGCTAAAGCCATGATACCGAAACCAATTTTAAGTGCGATTTTACGACCAGTTTTATCGATGAACTGCATGGAAATCCAAGTGAAGATAACGAATGTCATACCATCTAAGATAGTAGCAAACATTTGGTCTGTATGGCTTTCAAAACCAGCAAGACTGAAGATTTTTGGAGCATAATACATGATGATGTTCTGACCAGTGAATTGTTGCATGAACTGTAAGAACATACCAAGGAAAACAACACGACGAACATTTTTATTTGCTCTGAATAAAGAGAAACCAGCTTGTTTAACTTTTAAGCTATCTGTGATATCTTGGAGTTCTTCATGAGCTTTTTCTTTGTTACCACGAAGAACGTTAAGTACTTTTTGAGCTTCAGTTGTAAAACCTTTAGAAGCGAGCCAACGTGGGCTATCTGGTAATTTAGCAACAGCGATTATTAATAAGAATGCAGGGATACTGATGATACCAAGCATAAGTCTCCAGCTTTCTGTTGGAGCAAGAAGTGTATCAGAGATGAATGCGATAACGATACCGAAGTTAATCATGAGCTGATACATGGAAATCAAACGACCACGATGTTCTTTTTCACTCATTTCAGAAAGATAAAGTGGTGCTACATAAGAAGCAACCCCAATGGAGAAACCTAAGATTATACGAGAGATTAATAAAATTTCATAATTAGGAGCGAATGAAGAACCAAAACAACCAATAATAAATAAGAGACCTGCTGTTAAAATAGATTTTTTACGACCTAATTTAGATGAAATCCATAAAGTAATAATAGAACCAATAGCCGCACCAAACATCATAGAACTTACGATCCATTCTTGCATTTGGCTTGTGAGTGATAATTGGTCTGTAATGAATGGCAATGCACCAGCGATTACCCCAATATCAAGACCAAACAACAAACCAGCCATACCGGCTGCAACAGATACTAATTTGCGCATACGTTTACTTTGTTGAAGCGCTTCAGTGTCAATAGCTGTGGACATGAGATAAAACCTACCTTTTCTTTATTATAGAATTAACAGACAATTATAAATATCATACTAATTTAAACAATTTAACGAAGTTGTATGATATGTTGACAAAAAGAATTGTACTATAGTTTTTTTTATTTGACAAGTGCTTATTGCAAATAATTTTAAATTTTTTTGAATTTTTTTATTTAGGAAAAAGATTGGCAAAAAATAATTTCCTTTATATAGATAAAGATGACTATAAAAATTATTTATATAGTGGAATTGTTGGAAAGATTGAAAAAATTTTTATAAATTTTATGTTTTTGCCTATTGAAATTTGTATAACATACATGCTATAATAAAACCATGTTGTATGACAATTATATATTACAATTTTCAAACAAATGGTAATATTAAATATACAACAGATTATAATAGAATTATTTGCAAGTAATAATATAAGTTATATTTTTAAGGAAAGAAGTTGTTTTTTTATGAAAAAATTACAAGACTACAAATTTTGGTTTATCGTAGGTAGCCAGTTCTTATATGGCCCAGAAGCTTTAAAAGCTGTTGAAGAAGACGCTAAAAAAATGGTAGAAGGCTTAAATGCTTCTGGCAAACTTCCTGCAAAAATTGAATTTAAAGCTGTAGGTACTACTGCTGAAGTAATCGACAGATTTGTAATGGATGCAAACTATGATGATACTTGTGCTGGTATTATCACATGGATGCATACTTTCTCCCCATCTAAAATGTGGATTAGAGGTCTTAAAAAATTACAAAAACCATATCTTCACCTTCATACACAATATAATAGAGAAATTCCAAATGAAGAAATCGATATGGATTTCATGAACTTAAATCAGTCTGCACATGGTGACCGTGAACATGGTTTCATTGGTACTCGTATGCGTCTTGCTCGTAAAATTGTTGTTGGTTATTGGGAAACAGAAGCTGTTCAAAACAAAATCGCAACTTGGATGCGTACTGCAATTGGCGTAATCGCTAGTGCTGATTTAAAAGTTATTCGCTTTGGCGATAACATGAGAAATGTTGCTGTTACTGAAGGCGATAAAGTAGAAGCAGAAATCAAATTTGGTTGGTCTGTAAATACTCATGCAGTAGGAGATTTAGTACAGTACATCAACGCAGTAACTGAAGAACAAATTGATGCTCAAGTTGCTGAATATCAAACTAAATATGAAATGAATACAGATAATATCGCATCTGTACGTTATCAAGCAAAAGTTGAAGTTGCTATCAAAAAATTCTTAGAAGATAACAAAGCAGATGGTTTTGTAAATACATTTGAAGACCTTTATGGTATGGATCAACTTCCAGGTCTTGCAACTCAAGATTTAACAGGTCAAGGATATGGTTTCGGTCCAGAAGGCGATTGGAAAATTGCTTGCCTCACTGCAGTTATGAAAACTATGGCACAGGGCATTGATAAAGGTACTGCTTTAATGGAAGACTACACTTATCATTTTGGTAAAGATGGCGAAGATAGTTATAACCTTGGTGCACATATGCTCGAAGTTTGCCCTAGCGTTGCAGAAGGAACTCCAAAAATTGAAGTTCATGAACTTGGAATTGGTGGCAAAGATGCTCCAGCTCGTCTTGTATTTGAAGGTAAAGCAGGCAGTGCTATTGTAGCTACTCTTGTAGATATGGGTGGTAGAATGCGTCTTATCGTTAACGATGTAGAATGCGTAAAACCTATTATGCCAATGCCAAATCTTCCTGTAGCTCGCGTAATGTGGAAACCAATGCCAAGCCTTGAAGAAGCTGGTGAAGCTTGGATTTTAGCAGGTGGTGCACATCATAGTGTTATCAGCTACACTGTAACTGCTGAACAACTTCGCGATTGGGCTAATATGATGGGTATTGAATTCGTTCATATCACTAAAGACTTAGATATGGATAAATTTAAAGATCAGCTCATGCTTTCCGACATTATGTGGAAATTAAAATAATTTGTTAACTCTCTCTCTTTCCCCCATAACTTTATATATTTTCCCTTAACTGAGGGGGAAAGAATATTTTTTAAAACAACAGCGTATAACTATTATAGTTATACGCTGTTTTTGCTTATTATGTCAGATATAGTTGTAGCAGAAATAGTTTCGTTAGAGATTAAAGCATGAATTAATACGTGATATTTTGGTAATTTATCTAAGCCCCAAAGTAATTTTATATTAAATATATCTTCCATTACTTTTCCTAAATCTACGCCAAAAGAATCAAGAGAATGACGCATTTTATCTGGTTTTTTACAAGGTTGATTAACAGTTCTACTGCATTTACAACAGTAACTACAGCCACCAGAAGATAGAGAGATTGTATTATCATTTTCTAAATTTAGTAGAGCAGTAGCTATTTCATTTTTTAGTTTGCGCAAAGTTTTGCGAGTAAATGTACTAATTTCTTCTTTAGTAGTTAAGCTATTTATAGTATCTTCACTGTAATTTATTTGTACAGCTACTAAATAAATAGATTTATATTGGCTCAAATAAGTTTTAGGATTAAAGTTAAGTGGTGGACAAGACCATTTATGATTATAATTATTACATTGTTGGCAATAAGTCAAAAATTTGTCTATGTCTTGATAATTAGAAATAAAATCCTGCATATCATGATGAGCGACTTGGACTTTTGTAGTAAACATAAAAGCACTTCCTTAATTATTAAGTTTTTTGATTTTAGGTTTGACAGCTATATTTGATAAGCTTATTATTAGTATGAATAAATTATAATACAAGAAGTGAGATTTTTATAGGAGGTCTTTTCATGGACTTATTGATGCAAGGTGTAGAGTATTTTCATAAGGGCGGATTAGTAATGTACATATTATTAATATGCTCAATTTTTATTATCACTATTGGTATAGAACGCTTATTATATTTTATGAAAGCTGATTCAGGAAGAGCTTTTGCACAAAATTTTTATAAATTGATGATTAATAATAAAATTGAAGAAGCTAGAAATTTAGCACAAAATAGTAAGGGGGATTTAGCTTCTTTAGTCGATTTTGCTTTTAATAAAATGCAAAATAAAAATATCAATTTGATGATGTTGTTGGAAGTTCAATCTGGGATAAGTATTTCTAAATTTAGAGAAAGACTTTATTATTTAAATGTAATTGTTACTATGGCTCCTTTATTAGGTTTATTGGGGACAATAATTGGTATGATTTCAGCTTTTAGCGTATTTAATTTAGAAGAAGGTCAAGCTATTGCTATCACTGGGGGTGTAGGTGAAGCATTAATCGCAACAGCTACAGGACTTTGTGTGGCTATTGTTTCTTTGGCTATTCATGCATATTTTGTGCAGAGAATAGACCGTATCGTAACTGATATGGAACAGGCTTTTTCACTAATTGAAGGTTATATAACTAGAGGTGAATAATAATGCGTTTAAAAGATAGAAGAGCGTTTTCTAAGCCTGAAGTCATGATTATACCAATGATTGATATTATGTTTTTCTTATTGGTATTTTTTATGCTCAGCACGCTATACATGGTGGATTTAAAAACTATTCCTGTAAATATGCCTAAAGTGCAAAATGCCCAAAGTCAAACAAATGTTAATTATTTAGTTACGATGAAAGCTGATGGCACTTTGTATTTAGAAAATAAATTGATAGATGAAGATACATTACTTCAAGGTGCAAAAGAAAAATATGAAGAAAATAATAATTTTGCTGTAGTTATTCGTGCTGATGAAAGCATTGATTATGGTAAAATAATGGCTTTATTAGATAAATTCAAAGCTATTGGTATAACTAAATTTGGTTTAGCGACAGAAACGATAGTACAAAAGCCACAATAATAACTTGACATATCTATTACTAAATGTTATGGTAAAAATAGAATTAATTTTTTAATTAATTTTATTTATAATTTATATTGAGTGGAATAGGTGTCCCTAGGACTTAATAGAGAAAGTAGTAAAAGTTACTACGGTCCCGCCGCTGTGAAAGTGAGCGACTTCAAAAATATGTCACTGAGATTTTCTTGGGAAGGCTTGAAGAAGCGATGAACTTGAGTCAGAAGAACTGCCTATTTGTCAATCACCGTTATGACCTGCGAGAGATAGGTAGGAGATTTATTACAGTATAAGGCTATCTCTACATCGGTATAATTCCATGTAGAGATTTTTTATACTAGAAATGAACCTTTGAGCGCGCAGAAGGTTCATTTTTTTTATGACTTTTAACCTAGCTTAAAAGAAAATTGTAGGATAAAGGGGATAACTCAGCTAAGAGAGGAAAGAACGATATGAAAGCTAAATGGAAAAAAATTTTAATGGCATCTATGGCATGTGTAGCCTTAACAGGCGTATCTGCAACATCTTTTGCTTCTGGTTATGAGTTGAGTTCTGAAGTAAAGACTGCAACTCCAGCTTTATTAAAAGCAACAGAAATTGGTTTACGTACTTATAATACAACAGATGAACAGCTAATGAAGGCACCAAATAAAGATGCTATTGTAGTGATGAGTTTTGGTACTACTTTTAAAGATACTCGTGCAAAAACAATTGAAGCAACTGTAGATGAAATTCAAAAAGCACATCCAAATACTAAAGTGGTATTAGCATTTACTTCACATATTATTATTGACCGCATTAAAGCTAAAGAAGGTATTAATATTCCAACTCCAGAAGAAGCTTTGGCACAACTAAAAGCTGAAGGCTATAATCGCATTGCACTCACTTCTTTAGATGTTATTCCTGGTATTGAATATACTTATAAAACAGCTGTTTATGATATCTACAAAACTCAATTTAAGAAAATGACTATGGGTACACCTCTTATGTATTGGATGGGACAAGAAAATCAAAGAGATGATGTAGAAGATGCTATGAAAGCACTTGAATCTCAAATGCCTAAATTAGGTAAAAAAGATGCAGTACTTGTTATGGCTCATGGTACACCAGACCCATCAAATGCATATTATGCTGTAATGCAAGATCGTTTAAATAAACTTTATGATGGCAAAGTTTTGATTTATACAGTTGAAGGTAATCCAAGATTAGAAGATGTCATTGAAGAGTTAAAAGCTAAGAAAATCAAAAATGTAACTTTAATGCCACTTATGATGGTAGCAGGTGACCATGCTAATAATGATATGGCAGGAGAAGAAGAAGATTCACATAAATCTATTTTAGAAAAAGAAGGTTTCAAAGTGGATACTTATCTTCACGGTTTAGGTGAAAATGAAAATGTTCGCCAATTATTTGTGGATAGAGCAAATGAAGCTTTTGATGCATTGCAAGCAGATAAATAAGCCGTGTGGCCTAAGCTTGACGCTTTTATATGGCAAGTGTAAAATAAACAAGAGCATTATTTTATTAAGTGATTTAGTTTCTACTAAAATATGCAAAATGTAATACAGTAAGGTATGTGGCAAATTTTGTCACATACCTTTTTATGCAGGAGGATTTTTAATCATGGCAGGAACTTTTTATGGTATTGGTGTAGGTCCTGGAGACCCAGAATTATTGACAATGAAAGCTATCAAAGCTATTGAAAAAGCTGATGTACTCATTGCACCAAAAACAGAAAAAAAAGATGGTAGCGTGGCTTTAAGCATAGCTAAACCTTATTTAAAAGATGATATTGAAATTGTATATCAAGTTTTTCCAATGGTAGTTAATTTTGAAACTACTGATGCATGGCAGAAAAATAAAGAAGAAATTTTAGCTTTATTACAAGCTGGAAAAAATGTAGTATTTTTAACATTAGGCGATCCAATGTTTTACAGTACATATATTTATGTATATCGTCTTTTAGCAAAAGAAAAAGATATAAATATTGAAACTATCCCAGGTGTGCCAGCATTTTGTGCGATTGGTAGTAAATTAGGTTATCCTTTAGTTGAAGGCAATGATATCATCAGTGTAATTCCAGCAACTGCTGATAAAGAAACTATTGATAAAGCTTTAGCTGTTTCTAATAATGTGGTAATGATGAAAGTTTATAAAAATTATCCTGAAGTAGTAGATGCTTTAGCTGAAAATGATATGGTGGATAATGCTGTACTTGTAAGCCGTTGTGGTCTTCCAGATGAAGAAATTATAAATGATTTACAAGCTCAAAAAGATAAAAAATTAAATTATTTATCAACTATTTTGACTAGAAGGAGTAAAGGTATTTAATTGCCTTAGATAATGTTACTATGAAAAAATTAAATGGTTTGTTTTGTATATTAGCTTTAGTAATATGTTTTTCAGTAATATTAGTTGGTTGTGGTAGTCAAACAGAGGAAAAAAATGCTTCGAGTGGAACTGATAGTTATTTAACTATTACAGATGATGCTGATAGACAAGTAGTTTTGACGAAAAAACCAGAAAGAATAGTACCATTATCAGCATCTTTTTTAGAGCCACTTCATGCTGTTGATGGAAAAATAGTGGCTAGGGTATCAGCAAAAACAGGTATTCCTAAAGAAGATGAAAATCTACCACAAGTAGGAAATGTCTATAATATTAATATTGAGAAAGTAATAGAAGCTCAACCAGATTTAGTAATTGCTTATAAGGGTATGAATGATAAATTTGTATCTACGTTTGAAGAAAATGGTATTCCTGTAGTTGTTCTAGAAATGCGTACGTATGACCAAGTAAAACATACTGTAGATGTTTTAGGGCAGATTGCAGGAAATCCAGATAAAGCAAAAACTTTGATACAAGATATGGATAATAAAATAGCAGAAATAAAGGACAAATTGCCAAATGAACATAAACGTATAGCAATACTACATAGTACAGCTCAAAATGTAACTGTACAGTTAGAAGGTAGTATTGCAGGTTCAACGGCAGAGATTTTGGAATTTGAAAATATTGCTAAGGGATTGACTCCACTGGAAAGCAATCCAACTTCTGCGCCATATAGTTTGGAAACATTAGTATCAGCAAATCCAGATGTTATCTTTGTTACAAGTATGGGAAAACTAGAAACTATAAAGAAATCTATGATGGAGAATGTAGAAAATAATCCAGCATGGCAGACTCTTCCAGCAGTAAAAGAAAAAAGAGTATATTTCTTGCCACAGGAATTATTTTTACTAAGTCCAGGCATTCATTATCCAGAAGCGGTTGAAACTATGGCTAAGCTTGTTTATCCAGATAAATTTAATTGATGGTGAATTGATATGACTATGCAAAAACAAGAAGTTTTACAAACTACAAAATTTGGCATAGCGATTAATAAATGGCGAATACTAATGATGATAGTATTCGCCATTTTAGCTTGCTCGGGCATTATATGCAGTATAATAAGTGGAGCAGTAGCTATTCCAATAAGTGAATTGAAAAATATTTTTATTGATGGTGTAAGTAGTCCTCACCAACAGATTTTATATAATATTAGATTGCCAAGAACGATAGTTGCAGGATTAGTAGGCATGAATTTGGCTATGGCAGGAGCTATTTTACAAGCTGTGATGAAAAATCCTTTAGCTGATCCACATATCATAGGGATTTCTTCAGGGGCAGGGCTTACAGGTATTTTAGTGATTGTATTATTTCCTGCTATGGAATATCTAATAACGCCTATAGCTTTTGTCGGTGCTATGATTGCAGCTATTTGCATTTATTTATTAGCATGGAAAAATGGTATAAGACCATTGCGTATTATTTTAGCAGGGGTGGCAGTATCAGCATTTTTAGGTGCAGGTATTTCCGCTATTTTAGTTTTATATAGTGATAGAATACATGGTGCTTTGATGTGGATGGTAGGGGGCTTATCGGCTCGTTCATGGCCACATGTAGATATTATCTGGCCTTATGCTTTAATTGGATTTATTTTAGCAATGCTGGGTTCACGCCATTTGAATATTTTGCAATTGGGTGATGATATAGCAAAGGCTCTAGGGGTTAATGTAGAATTAACACGCATTTATTTGACTGCTATAGGAGCATTATTGGCAGCAAGCGCGGTATCTGTAGCTGGTTTATTAGGTTTTGTAGGGCTTATAGTGCCACATACAGCTCGTTTGCTTGTAGGTTCAGATTATCGCTACTTGATACCTTCGTCGGCACTTTTGGGGATAGCTGTAGTTACTTATAGTGATACTTTTGCCCGTGTAGCTTTTGCTCCACTGGAATTGCCTGTGGGAATTTTCATGGCGATATTGGGAGCTCCATTCTTTTTATTTTTACTTAGAAAGGAGCTTTAATATGGTTAATTTAAAAGTATCTGATTTAATGATAAAAATACATGATAAATTGATTTTAGATGGAATTAATATTGATTTTAAAGCTGAAAAAAAGACAGCTATCATAGGGCCAAATGGTTGTGGTAAATCGACTTTATTGAAAGCTATTTCAGGATTAAATCGTCAGTATAAAGGCGAAATTTTGATTGATGGAGAAAATATTTTACATTTATCCAGAAAAAATCTAGCGAAGAAAATGGCAATATTACCACAGGGAGCGACAACACCAACAGATTTGACGGTAAAAGAGCTTGTGAGTTATGGCAGATTTCCTTATCGTTCTATGTTTAAATCATTGAATAGTAAAAAAGAGCAAGCGATTATTGAAGAAGCAATGGAAAAAACACATATTACATCTTTTTCTCATCGCTTAGTCAGCACTTTATCTGGCGGTGAAAGACAGCGTACATGGATTGCAATGTCACTTGCTCAACAGCCAAAGATTTTATTATTAGATGAGCCAACTACTTATTTAGATATTGCTCATCAAATAGAAGTCATGCAGATAGTAGATGAATTGAATAAACGCGAAAAAATGACAGTGATTATGGTTTTACACGATATAAATCATGCTCGTATGTATGCTGATGATATAGTTATTTTGAAAGATAAACATGTATTTGAGCAAGGTGAGCCAAATACTGTGCTTGATGTAGAAAATTTAGCTAAAGTATTTGGCGTGAATGCTAAGATGTATCAAAACTGTCAAAATCCAGAAGATAAAATAATTTTTCCAGTATCTTTAGTTAAAAATTAATATAATAAGGGGAATAAATATGCTTGAAATAAAATCCCTAAAGAAAAACTTTGTTTCTAAAAATAAACAAGGTAAAAATATAGAAAAAACGGCTGTAAAAGATTTAAATTTGACGATTGATGAAGGTGAAATCTTTGGACTTTTAGGGCCAAATGGAGCAGGTAAGACGACAACTATTCGCATGCTTACTATGCTTACAAAGCCTACAGCTGGAGAAATTTTATATAAGGGAAAAGATATATTCAACGATGAATTAAATGTAAAAAAATATATAGGAGTAGTACCACAACATATAAATTTTGATCAGGATTTGACTGTTTGGGAAAATATGGAATTACATGGAAGATTACATCACATTCCCAAAAGTCAGCGCCATGCTCGCATTGAAGAATTATTAAATTATGTAGAGCTTCAAGATAGAGTTAATGATAAGGTAAAAAGTCTATCTGGCGGTATGAAAAGACGTTTATTGATTGTGCGAGCTTTGATGCATAATCCTAAAATCTTATTTTTAGATGAGCCAACGGTAGCATTAGATCCACAGGTGCGACGACGTATTTGGGATTTAATACGCCGATTGCCAAAAGATGGCGTTACTGTAGTTTTGACTACTCATTATATTGAAGAGGCAGAAAATCTATGCAATAGAGTGGCTATTTTAAATAAAGGGAGTTTAATAAAATTGGATACGCCAAAAGCTCTTTGTGAGCAAATTGGCAAATATGTTGTAGAATGGGATAGTGAAGAGTCTAGAGAGTATAAATTCTTTAATTCACGCAAAGAATGCACTGATTTTGCTGGAACTTTAGATGTAGCGACAACTATACGTCATTCTAATTTAGAAGATGTCTTCGTAGAATTGACAGGAAGGACGGTGAGCTGATTATGCTATATGATATTTGGACTGTTTTTTGGCGAGACTGGGTAGTATTGAAACATCGCATGATAAAATTCATCTTAAGCCGTATGGTAGCACCTATTTTATATATGGTGGCTTTTGGCTGGGGATTAGGTAGAAGTATTAATACAGGGACTGGTTCGTATTTAGATTTCTTAGTTCCAGGGATTTTGGCTTTAAATTCCATGAATATAGCTTTTAATAGTTTAACTCCTGTACATGCAGAACGTATATATCATAAATCTTTAGAGGAATATTTAGTATCGCCTATTCGACCAATAGCTTTTGTAGCAGGAAAGATTTTAGCTGCTGTGCTTCGTGGCATGATTTCTTCGGTGATTATCGTTGTTTTAGCTTATTTATTTGGTGCGAAATTTACGATTACACCATTATTTATAATTATATTGATTATAAATTGTATCATCTTTGCTGAAATTGGTTTTTCAGCAGCAATGACAGTACAGACTTTTGAAGATATGGCAAGATTTAATACGTATATTTTATTGCCGATGTCATTTTTATGTGGCACATTTTTCTCTACGGATAAATTGCCATTATTACTACATTATTTTATTGAAGCTTTGCCATTGACGCATACATCCACTTTGTTACGTGCTATCACACATAATCAAGAAATTTCTATAGTATCTATTGGTATTTTATGTTTATATATGATTGTATTATTTATTATTTGCAATCGCATTTTAGGTAAGATAAAAAATTAAAAAATGCACTCCAATGGGAAAATTTTTCCTTGGAGTGCATTTTTATTTAAATTTAAAATTCAATACCTTTTTGGGCTTTGATGCCTTCTTTATAAGGGTGTTTGATTTCTTTCATTTCCGTTACTAAATTAGCCTTTTGAATGATTTCTTCTTTGGCATTTCGTCCTGTCATAACGAGATGTAAATCAGCAGGTTTTTCGGCGATTAAATCTAAGATATCTTTTAAATCGACTAAATCAAAATCAATAGCGTAATTTATTTCATCTAAGATAATCATATCCCATTTATTGCTTATCATTTCCATTTTAGCTTCTTGAAGTGCTTTTTTAGCGGCTTCTTGATGGATTTTTATATCTGTATTGCCTCGGCGAGTAAAACCTTCACCGCATTGTTTCACTGTGATATCTGGAGCAAATTTAGCTAAAGCTTTTAATTCGCCATATTTCCAACTGCCTTTGATGAATTGGAGAATTAAAACTTTTAAGCCTTCGCCCCATGCACGAATTGCAAGCCCTAAAGCTGCTGTAGTTTTTCCTTTGCCGTTTCCAGTGTGAACGATTACTAATCCTTTTTTATATTGAATATCTTGCATTATCTATTATTCACCTACTTATGATTTAGAGACTAAGTTCTTGATATTTTGTGATTACGATATAACCAATGCACATAATGATTAAAAATAAAGTAGAAACATTGTACATTAATTTTATGGTTTGTTGAATATGTTGAGCATTTAACTCATTGATAGCTTCGCCCATATAAGCTCGGAAAGATTGACGACCAAAATAATAGTTTATACCGCCTAGGCGAATATCTAGTGCGCCAGCTACTGTAGCTTCTGTATAACCACCATTAGGGCTAGGATGTTTTTTAGCATCACGCATCATCATTTTTAAAGCGCCTTTAGCATTTAATTTGGAATAAAAGGCTACAACTATTAATAAAAGCCCTGTTATGCGTGCAGGAATGAAATTTAAAACATCATCAATGCGGGCAGCTGTTCTGCCAAAATAAAGATATTTATCATTTTTATAGCCAATCATAGCGTCCATGGTATTGCTCATGCGGTAAAGTACAGCGAGTGGTAGTCCACCGATAAAGAAATAAAATAAAGGCGAGATAATACCATCTACAATATTTTCCGCTACAGTTTCTACAGTGGCACGAGTGATATCTTGTTCATTCATGCGATTGGCATCGCGACTTACGATATAATTTACTTTTTTGCGAGCTTCATCAAGATTGTGATTGATTAATTCATCATAAATATCTTTGCCTGCTTTAGCTAGAGATTTTGGTGAAATCATAAAGCTTAAGATTACAGCTTGGATAAAGATATTGAGCCAACTAGGGCAATTAAATACATCAAGAAGTGTGATTATGCCATAAGTTATGCCATAGCTAAAGCTCAATAATATAGCCACCAAAATAAAGCCACAGACTAATTTTGTAGGTTCAGTAGCATTATCTTTGCGCAATAATTTATCGAGGATATCAATTAATTTTCCCATCAAAGCTACAGGATGATATTTAGAATTAGGGTCGCCAATTATGCAATCAATGACGAAGGCTAAAAAAGCAATTAAAGCTATTTCCATTACATTCAACTCACATTTTTAAAATTTTTCTATGCATATTAATTATAGAAGCTAGATATTTTAAAATCAATAAATTACTACAAAAAAATAAAGTGCTATGGTATGATAAAAGATAATCTAAAGATTTTATTATTGAGGTGAGAAAATGAGTGTAGAATTATTACATTACACAAGAGGAAAATATGTAGAAAATATTCATCGAGGCGATGCTGTTTGTGTTGGCGTTGATGGCAATATTATTGATAAAGTAGGCAATGCTCACCTACCAATGTTTTGGCGCAGTGCAGCGAAACCTTTTCAATTATTACAGTTTGTAAAATTAGGTGGCGTTGAAAAATATAATTTAACACAACAAGAATTAGCAATACTTGCTTCTTCTCATAGCGGTGAAGATATTCATGTAGAAACAGTAAAATCTATTTTGCATAAATTAGGTTTAACTGAAGAAGTATTAAACTGTGGTTCTGCTCGTCCTATGAGTGGAAAAGCTTTCAAAGAATTAGTAAAAAATAATTTAAAACCATCAGCATTGCATAATCCTTGTTCTGGTAAACATTCAGCAATCATAGCTCTTTGTCAGTTGTTGAATATACCAGTGGAAGATTATATAAAACCAGACCATGAGGCTCAAAAAATTATTCATCAAATAGTAGCTATGTCAGCTGGTATTCCTGAAGATGAATTGGATATTGGTATTGATGGTTGTGGTGTGCCTGTATTTTATTTACCACTTGATAAAATGGCATATGCTTATGCTCGCTTGATGAATGCAGAAGAAGGAAATTGGGGCGAATACACAGAAGCTGCGATAAAAATTCGCGATGCTATGTGTGCATATCCGCAGATGGTTTCTGGAACAGGTAGAATTGATAAAGCAGTAGCAGAAGTAACAAATGGACGAGTATTGGCTAAAATTGGTGCAGATGCAGTATATTGCTTAGCTTCTCGTGAATTAAAATCTGGTATGGCTTTTAAAATCGAAGATGGAAGCTATGCAGCAGTAACTCCAATGGTAATTGCAATGCTCAAACATTTTAATTATATTAATGAAGAAGAATATAATAAATTATTGTCAATGTATCCACCTGTATTGAAAAATCATCGTGGCGATATCATTGGTGAAATTAAAGCTGTTTTTTAAATAGTATTTTAAGTTAATTTGAAATCACTATTATTGTATATTCAATCGATAATAGTGATTTCTTTATTTTATGTAAAAGGAATGTTGAAATGGAAAAAGCAGAGAATTTTTATTGGAAATTATTTAAATCCACATTTATTATCAGTGCTTTTACTGTGGGTGGCGGTTTTGTAATTATACCGCTATTGAAGGCAAAATATGTCGATGAATATAAATGGATAAAAGAAAAAGATGCCTTAGATTTAGTAGCTATAGCTCAATCTATGCCAGGGGTAGTGGCGATTAATTCTGCTGTAATTTTAGGATATAAAATGCGTGGTGTAAAAGGAACTTTGACAGCTTTATTAGCTACTGTATTGCCACCGCTTATCACTTTATCTTTAATTTGTATTTTTTACAATTTATTTGCTACAAATCCATATGTGAAATTGCTATTAAAAGGTATGCAATGTGGTGCTACAGCATTGATTATCAATGTAGCATATGATTTATTGAAAAAAGAAATAAAGAAAAAATATATATTATCCTTATTTATTATTTGTTTTACCTTTGGTATGAGCTTTTTTACGGATATAAATGTAATGTATTTAATTGTTATTGATGGAATTATTGGTTTAATTTTAATGAGGGATAAAAAATATAATTAAAATAATTAATTTAGTGAAAGAAAAATAGCAAAGGATTTTTACCATGATTTATTTAGAATTATTTTGGAGCTTTGTTCAAGTAGGTTTATTTTGTGTTGGCGGTGGATATGCTTCTATGCCACTAATTCAAGCACAAGTAATAGATGTACATGGCTGGCTTAGCATGAGTGAATTTATAGATATTTTTACAATTTCTCAGATGACTCCTGGCCCTATTGGTATTAATGCAGCGACTTTTGTCGGCATGAAAGTAGCAGGGTTTTTAGGTGCTATTGTGGCAACATTGGGATTTGTAATGCCATCGTTTATTTTAGGTATTATTTTAGCAAAATTATTTTTTAAATATGGAAATATTGGGGTGATTAAAGGTATATTAAATGGCTTAAGACCAGCTGTAGTAGCATTAATTTGTTCTGCTGGTATGAGTTTTATATTTTTAGCTTTGTTCAATACAGAAAAAATGCCAATAAATGTAGCGGATATTGATTATTTAGGTTTATTTGTATTAATTGTAGCTTTTATTGCTGTTAGAAAAAAAGTGGGAATTATAAAAATTTTGGCTGGTTCTGGTGTATTAGGACTTATTTTAGGACTAATCGGAAAATTTTAGGGGGATTTTTTAGTATAATATATTGAATTTATCAATGGTATATATTATGATTATAAATAAGATATATACATATGAAAGAGGCGAAATGAATTGGCAGCAAAAGTATTTACCGAAGAACAAAGAAAAATTCTCAGTAAAAATCCTAATGTAGAGTCAGTAGAAAAAACAAGAATTATTTATACAGAAGCATTTAAATCTTATTATGTAAAAAATTATTTAGCAGGGAAAAAACCTACAGAAATTTTTATTGAAGCAGGTTTTGACCCATCAATTTTAGGCAATAAACGCATAGAAAGAGCTTCAGCAAGATGGAGAAAATTATATGCTGATGGTCAATTGATTATAGATACTAAAGAAAATATATCAGTAGAAACAAAGGAAGAAAAAATAATGAATAGTGAACCAACAAAAAAAAGAAGAGGTCGTCCTCGTAAAAATCCTGTGGTAGAAACAGTAGCAGAAACAAAAAAAGAAGAATATACAGTGGATATGCCAAAGAAAAAACGAGGTCGTCCTCGTAAAAATCCAGAAGTTGTATCACAAGTAGAAGCTACAGAAAATAAAGCAAAAACAGTTAAAAAACGTGTAAATAAAATTGCTGCTATGGCGCAAAATATAAAATTAGCTGAACCTGTGGTTAAAAAAGAAGTAAAAGAAGAAGAAGCACCACAGAAAAAAAGAAGAGGCCGTCCACCAAAAAATGCACAAAAAGCAGTAGAAACAAAAGTGGAAACTAAGGTAGAAAAAGTAGAAACACAAGTAAAAACAAATGAACAAGTAGCAAAGAAAAGAAGAGGTCGTCCTCGTAAAATTGTACAAAATGTAGATGAAACACCAGTACAGAAAAAAGAAAATATCGAAGTAAAACCAGTAGTTAAAGCAAAAGAAGAAAGCATTTCTAAAGTAGAAAAAGTGGAAAAAGTAGAAACTGTAGAACAAGCAAATCCAGTAGCTGCTTTAGTAAAAGCTATCAATAGACTTACACGTGAAGTAAATTCTTTAAAACGTTTAGTCGCTGGTAAAAAAAGAATAAATTATTAAGATGTAAATATCTTTTTATCTCTGTAGAATATATGGGGATAAAAAGATATTTTTTTGGTCAAAATAGAAAAATTATTATAAAAGCTTTTTATTGACCTTTAACCTTTATATTGTTATTATAAATATATTGTAAATGTGAATGTCGTTCATAATTACTTATACATATATTGAATATATAAATATTTGCTTGTATAAACTAGAATTAAAATAAGGAATAGGTGAAATAACTTGATAAGCGTAACGAAATTATTATTTGCAACAGAATATTTTGGAGACTCTCTTCGTTATACAGATAATGCTCATAAAGCAAGAAATGGCGTAAGAGAAGGCATGGGACCAGTAGTAGTTTGGAACTCTACACGTACATGTAATTTAAAATGTCGCCATTGTTATATGAGTTCTGATGCTAAAAAATATCAAAATGAATTGACTACAGCAGAAGCAAAACAATTTATTGATGATTTAGCAGATTTCAATGTGCCAGTATTATTATTTTCTGGTGGAGAACCATTAATTCGTCCAGATTTCTTTGAACTTGCAGACTATGCAGCGAAAAAAGGTGTACGTCCTACATTATCTACTAATGGTACTTTGATTACACCAGAAGTAGCTCGCAAAATCAAAGATATTGGTGTAGGTTATGTGGGCATTTCCTTAGATGGTCTTCGTGAAGTAAATGATAAATTTCGCGGAAAAGCTGGAGCTTTTGAAGCTGCTATGAATGGTATTAAAAACTGTGTAGCAGTTGACCAACGCGTAGGGCTTCGCTTCACTATTAACCATCACAATATCCAAGAATTAGAAAATATCTTTGATTTCATTGAAGAAGAAAATATCAATCGTGTGTGCTTCTATCATTTAGTATATTCTGGTCGTGGCAATCAAATGATGGATGAAGATGTAACAGCTGAAGAATCTCGCCGTGCTATGGATATAATCATTCGTCGCACTCGTGATTTTGAAGAACGTGGTTTGAAAAAAGAAATTTTGACTGTAGATAATCACTGCGATGGTGTATATATGTATTTAAAAGCACTTCAAGAAGGCAAGGATGAACTTGCTCAGCAGATTAAAAAATATATCGCAATGAATGGTGGTAACCGTTCTGGTATGGCTTTTGCCGAAGTTGATCCACTTGGATATGTACATCCTGACCAATTTACACAACATCATACTTTTGGCAATGTTCGTGAACGTAAATTTGGAGATATTTGGCAAGATACAACAAATCCTATTATGGCAGGATTGAAAGATAGAAAACCATTATTAAAAGGTCGTTGCAGTAAATGCAAATTCTTAGATAATTGTAATGGTAATTTCAGAACACGTGCTGAAGCTCGCACTGGAGATTTTTGGGAATCAGACCCTTCTTGTTATTTAACTGATGAAGAAATTGGTATTACAGGAGCTGAAAAATAATGATTATTTCATGGAATACAACTAATGCTTGTAATATGTTTTGCGACCATTGCTATCGTGATGCTGGTTGTAAAGCAGATGAAGAATTAAATACGCAAGAAGCGAAAACGCTTTTAGAACAGATTGCAAAAGCTGGCTTTAAAATCATGATTTTTTCTGGTGGAGAGCCACTTATGCGCCCAGATATCGTAGAACTTGTGGAATACGCTACAAAATTAGGTCTTCGCTCTGTATTTGGTACAAATGGCACGCTTATCACAGAAGAAATGGCTTTAAAATTAAAAAATGCTGGCGCTATGGGCATGGGAATTTCTCTTGATTCCATGGATGCAGAAAAGCATAATAATTTCCGTAAATTCCCTAACGCTTGGGAAGGCGCTGTTCGTGGTATGAGAAATTGTCGCAAAGTGGGATTGCCATTTCAAATTCATACAACAGTGATGGATTGGAACCAACATGAATTGGAAGCTTTAACAGATTTTGCTGTTAAAGAAGGCGCTGTAGCTCACCATATTTTCTTTTTAGTGCCAACAGGTAGAGGAAAAAATATTGAAGCAGAAACACTTCGCGCTAAAGAATATGAAGATGTTATCACAAGAATTATGAAAAAACAGCAAGAAGTGGATATCGAATTAAAACCTACTTGCGCACCTCAATTTATGCGTATAGCTGACCAAATGGGCATGAAACTTCGTTTCCGTCGTGGTTGTTTGGCTGGAACATCTTATTGCATTATCAGCCCTCGCGGAAAAGTACAGCCATGTGCTTATTTAAATATGGAACTTGGCGATGTTCGCAAAACTCCATTTGATGAAATCTGGAAAAACAGCGAAGTATTGAATAAATTGCGTACTTTTGAATTTGAAGGTAATTGTGGTAAATGTAAATATAAATTCAGCTGTGGTGGCTGTAGAGCTAGAGCTGCTTATTATAATGATGGCAATTATATGGCAGAAGAACCATGGTGTTTATATAGTCATAAATAATAAAAGTGTTGTATATGGTCTAGGCTATATACAACACTTTTTTAGTTGATTTTAATTTAAAATAGTATGCTCATCATTGAATTTTATAATGCGACTATGAGGTAGGGATAATAATTCTTGTTCATGCGTAGAAATCAAAATAGTCTTATTAGCTTTGATAAAATCTATGAGAAAATCTTTAAACCATTGTCTAGTCTTATTATCAAGCCCATTTAAAGGCTCATCAATCATAAGTATATCTGGATTTAGAGCTAAGATTGCAGCAAGAGCCACTTTTTTCTGTTCGCCACCACTTAGATGATAAGGTGGTCTATCTTGTAAATGTTGTATATTTAAATAAATTAAAAGTTCATTTACGCGTTGATGAATAATTTCTTCATCTAAATTCATTTGCCTTGGACCGAAGGCGATTTCATCATATACTGTAGCATTGAATAATTGTACATCTGGATTTTGAAAAATATAGCCAATGCGTTTATGAAAGCTTTTAGCAGATATATTATCTTGCAAAGTATTTTTATCGATTTTCTTATTATCAAAGTAATATTCACCTTTAGTAGGAAAGATTAGACCATTTAAAAGTTTAAATAAAGTGGATTTACCACAACCATTAGGACCCGTAAAAAAGATTAATTCTCCAGCATAAATTTCAAGAGAGATATCATTTAAAGCAGAAACTTCTTCATAGTTATAGCTTATATGAGATAGATTTATAATTGGTGTCATAGAAAATATCCTTCACTGAAAAAATAAAATAATAGATAAATGATAATTACGATAGTATGCCAAATATATTTTAATTTAAATTTATGTTTAATAACTGGCGTGTAATTTTCATCAAAACAACGACATATCATAGCATGATAAGTTTCTTTGGTATAAATCTGTGATTTTAGAAATGTAGTGCCTGATATAGAGGCTAGACTTTGATATTTAAAATTATTTTTACCGATAGAGCGTAATTTCAGAGAAATTAATAAATTGGTAATGGTATCTCCTAAAATCACGATGTATTTTAATGTTAAATCTAAGGTTAAAATAAATATCGCAGGAATATGAAATAGGCGAAGAATTTTACTTAGTCTATAAAAAGGGATAGTTTGAGCGATATAAGCTAAAAGAAGAACAGTTATAAAAATTTTAAAAGGCAGATAGAAAAGGCGAGTATTATTTAGTAATAGAGAAGGTAAAATTATTATCAAAGAGAATAAAGTTGATATCAAAGTCGGTTTTAATATAGAAATTATGATTTTTGTATTTAAAGTCGATAGATAAATTAGACTAAAAGCTAAAATAATTAAAGGAAAAAATATTTTTTGTGCAGAATTTATTAAAATTATGGTGAAAAAAATGAGTAATAATTTTTCACTGGGATTTAGCCAACTGTTTTTATGAGGATAATTATGATGGCGAAGAAAAATTAATTTAGTAGTAATGGAAAATAAAGTTTTTTGCCAAAATTTATCTTTATCCTTTGGGGGTGTGTACTCATCTGTAGTTAAAAGCCATTTAGGAATTTTAGCAGAATTATCAAAGTGATTGTTTTTTTGCATAAATAATACTTCCCAGTATTTTAAAGATGATGATTAAGAGAGCGACACCAATAATAGCTGAAGCTATATAAGCTAAAATATCAGTTGTTCCACTCATAGTATAATCAGGGAAAAAAGCTTCATAATTAAATCCATTTAATAATTTTTTTGGAATAAATCCAAGAGGAACCCCCGAAGAAGTATCATTTAAAATTTCTTCTGGAGCCCATTCACCCCATGCAGTGCCTTCAGCTATGAGTCCAAGTGGAGAAATGATAATTAAAAATGCTAATAAAGAAAAAATAGAATTTAATTTTATCTGTTGGCAATCATAAATTATATTTGGAGATGTCTTGAGGATAAAAAGATATAAAGATAAAGTAAATAAACCTTCTGCTATGCCGGCAATCGTCAAGTGAGATAAAGCCATGGCAGGTATGGATATCCAAAGAGGATAAGGACAATAAAGCGGTTGACCTAAATTATCTACAAATAATAATGGCTGAATACCAAGTTCTAAAGCTGTGAAAAAAGCAGCTAAATTTATACTGATATAAGCAGATAGAAAAATAGTGCATTTATGATAAAACGGAGATAAATGAATTTTATTTAAAATTTTATAAATAAAAAAGCCTGTGAAAGGTAAAATAAATGCTATATTAAAACAATTAGCTCCAAAAGATAAAATACCACCATCACCAAAGATTATAGCTTGAATGAAAAGTGCTACACTGATAGCTATACAGGCAGAATAAGGCCCTAGCAGTAAAGCAATAAGTGTTCCACCGACGGCATGGGCTGTAGTGCCATCAGGAATAGGCAGATTAAACATCATCAAAATAAAAGCAAATGCGCCACCTATACCAATTAAAGGAATTTTATCAGCAGATAAAGTTTTATTTATCTTGCGGATAGAATAGTACCAGATGGGTGTCATAGCTACAAATAAAGTAGCACATGTGGAAGGGCTTAAATAATTATCAGGAATATGCATGATGAAATCCTCCTTATAAATAATATTATTTGCCATCATTATATTATTTATAAATGATAAATATAAGCCTATGTATAGGATAGAAATAAAAATTAAAATAAAATCATGAATATCAAAGCATTAAGCTATAATTTAGGAAAGTGAAAATATTTTTATATGGGGGTATGGGGGAATATGATAATTAAAAATGAAAGAGGTGTATTTTATGAAATACGATTTAGAAAATATTAATGCTCGCTTTGGCATTGGCAGTAAAAAATGGCAGGAAATGAAAAATAATCCTTTAGTAGATGAAAAAGTAATTCCTTTTTCTGTAGCTGATATGGAATTTAAACTTGCTCCAGAAATCACAGAAGGATTAAAGAAATTTATAGATGAGAATATCTTAGGCTATGCAGGCACGAATAAAAAATATCGTGAAAGTGTTTGTAAATGGCAACAAAAGCATCATGATTTTACAGTTGATGAAAAATGGCTTGTAGAAACACATAGTGTAGTAAATGCTTTTTTCACTGCTGTAAAAGCATTTACGCAAAGAGGCGATGGTGTGATGTTATTTACACCTGTTTATTATCCTATGTATAAAGCTATAGAAATCAATCAAAGAAAATTAGTGGAAATACCTTTGATTAATAATGGTATGACATATGATATTGATTGGGATTTATTTACAAAAAAAGCTAAAGCAATAGATACAAAAATGTTGATACTTTGTAGTCCGCATAATCCTTGCGGTCGCATTTGGACAAGAGAAGAATTAACTAAAATCAGTGAAATTTGTTTAGCAAATGATATTTTAGTAGTAGCTGATGAAATTCATGCAGATTTAATCATGCCAGGATTTAAACATGTTTCCTATGGTACGATTTCTAAAGAAGCATTAGAACATTCAATTATTTGCACAGCACCAAGTAAGACTTTTAATCTAGCAGGCATGCAACTTTCTAATGTATTTATAGCTAATGAAAATTATCGCAATCTATTTAAAGCAGAACAAGCAACTGATGCAGATTTTGCTTGTAGTATTTTAAGTTATGAAGCTTGTCGTTTAGCTTATGAATATGGCGAAGAATGGTTGACAGAGGTCATAAATATCATTGATACAAATAAAAAAATAATCATGGATTTTATGCAAGAGTATTTTCCACAAGTGAAAATAACACAGCTTCAAGCGACATATTTATTATGGCTTGATTTTAGAGCATTTAATTTAACTAATGAAGAATTAGAAATGCGCAATCGCCAAAAAGCGTGCCTTTATTTTGATGAAGGTTATATATTTGGTAAAGCAGGTAGTGGGTTTGAGCGTTGGAATTTGGCTTGTCCAACAAAATATATTCATTGGGCATTAGAGCGTCTATATCAGGCTTATAAAGAGTTTGCTGTGAAATAAATTTATAGATAAAAAAAGAAAAACCTTCTATGTTAGGGCTATACATAGAAGGTTTTTCTTATGCAGTTTGAAGAGTTGTTATCATCAGTTTATCCAAATTAGGAATAATTTTGTTGATAACATGAAAAAGAAGGTGTTCATCACAGCTTACGCCGATGATGTCTGCTACTTGTTTAAGGTTTTGCGTAGCATTTTGAGCAGCAATGCCATAGTCGGCAAAGAGAAGCATTTCTATATCATTGTCAAAATCACCAACAGCGATAAATATTTTATCCTTGTACATAGGCATTTTGCGTAAATTATCCAACATAATACCTTTAGAAGCATTTTTAGGAATTAATTCAAAATAACTAGACCAAGAAGTAAAATATTTGGCAATTTTATCCATCTCCATAGATTTGGCGAAATTATGGAGCCATGATATCGTATGAGTATTTGTTGTATAGAATTGGACTTTTAAGATATCTAAATCATAAAGGTCATCTAGATTACTTCTGATATAAGATAAATTTTCACGTTTGATAACAGGATCATCAAATTCTTCTTTAGTGATGATGTGAAAAGTATCTTTAGTATGAAGTTCTATACAAGTGTTAGGACAATGAATTAAACATTGTTTGAGAAAATTGAAAAGAATTTTTGTTTGCAGTGATAATGTTTTTAAGACTACATTATTATTCGTATCTTGCAAGATTGTGCCATTATAAAATATGCTAGGTGCATTTATAGGAAGCTCTGGAATATATTGTTTACAACTGTGGAGGGTTCTTCCAGTAGCTACTGCAAATGTACCACCGGCTTTAGTGAATTCATTTAAAGCATATTTGTTAATAGTGGAAATTTGCGATTTAGAATTAATTAATGTGCCATCCATATCACTGATTAAGAAAACATTACTAAAATCTGTCATAATTATTACCTCAAAATGGAGTTGATTTTGTAGAAGATAGAAGCTACCACGCATAGCAAGTCTTCTTCTTCTACAAATGTATCTAATAACCAGAGGTGCTATTTCCTAACTGATATGCTTTTATTATAAATGGTATATTTTAAAGGATAATGAAGTAAATGTAAAAAAATAATAAAAATTTCTAAAAAATATTGATATTTTTTAAAAGTGTTGATATAATATTAATGGATAAAGATTATTAATTAATAAAAATTGCAAAGGAGATGTTATTTATGAGAAGTATTACAAAACTTGATTTACAGTATGCACATCGTTTTTATGGTTTCAAGGGTGAAGCACAATATCTTCATGGGCATACAGGTGTTCTTACTATTGAAGTAGAAGGTTCTATTAATTCTGGCGTAAATATGGTCTTCCCTTGTAATGAAATTCAAAAAACTGCATGGGAAGTTTTGAAAAATTTTGATCATGCTTTAATTTTGCGTGAAGATGATCCATTACTTCCTGCTATTTTAGGTGTTTATGAAAAGCAAGGTATAAAAGATGGTGCACCAAATAATGTGATGAAAGGGCCTGCTTTTAAAACAGAACTTGCTACTGCATATCCAGATTGTCGTCTTGTTGTTACAAAAGAAACAATGACAGTTGAAGGTATGATAAAAATTGTTTATGAGCTTTTAAAAGATAAATTAAATATTGTAAAACTCACTTTCTCTAGTGGAGTTAATTTGGCATCTGAAGAATATGAACCACATCTTGAAGTTGATCGTTGTCCATTATGTGGTATTGCATTGAATGAAAATGGCGTTTGTCCAAAATGCGGTTATAAAAAACCATAATTAAATATTTATAAATAAAAAAGCCACAGCAATATGCTGTGGTTTTTTTATTTAATTATCGTTGACGAGCAACTGTTCCTGCTCTACCTGGTAAATATCCATGATAAACTTCACATTCTTTAATATTAGGAACATGTTTACCTTCTTCTAGTTTTACAAATTCATAACCAAGTTTTTTGGCTTTTTTGATGAAATCATGAAGAATAGGTAATTGTTTTAAGCCTTCCATTTCTGAATGGATAGTTAAAACATTAAATTCTTGATCACAATGACTTAACCAATAATCATTGATATTTTCTTCAGTGATTAATTTATTATCTAAAGTGCTACCTAAACATTCATCCATGGTGAGCAATGTTCCTGGAATTTGTAATGGCAAATATTTTTTATCATTCATGACAGGATAAAATGGGTAATATCCGCGAACATCACTGCAATAATCAAAACCTAATTCTTGTTGAATTTTTAAGCTGCGAGGTGTTACTTGCCAGCCAGGAGCAGCACAAGCTTTAGCTTTAAAGCCAGCGATTTTTTCAAAGAGATTAATGGCTTTGGTCAATTCGTCTTTTATAGTATCTTCAGATAAGAAAGGCAATTTATCTTGCCAATAAACATGGTCCCAACAATGAATACCACATTCGTGATTTTCTTTGATAGCACGAAGAAATGGCATAGGATTTGGTTCGACGATATGAGGTGCAGGCAAAATTGTACCGTACATCATAGTTTTAAAACCATAGGTGCTAGGTGCTTTAGTGCGTAGCATTTTAGTTAAAAAACCTTTGCGAAAGATACGGCGAATAGCTTTACCAGAATTGTCAGTACCCATAGAGAAAAAGAAAGTAGCTTTGATATTTTCTTGTTTAAAGACATCAAGCATGCGAGGTACACCTTCATCATAGCCACGTTTTGTATCTACATCAATTTTTATAGCAATTTTTTTAGCCATAATATCCTCCAAATTTTATATTTTAGTTAAAAAGCCATCGCCACTAGCAAATGCTGAGGCAATGGCTTTGATTTTTATAAATAACAATTAAGCTTTATCTAAATTTTTAGCATACCATTCAAGTGTATAGTGGATTGCTTCGCGAAGTGTAGCTTTTGGTTTCCAACCGAGGCGAGTTTCCATTTTTTTCACAGATGGCAATCTATCTTGCATATCATCATAATTTTTACCGTAATATTTATCGGAGTCCATAACGATAAATTCTACTTTATCGGCTTTATCTTTGAATTCAGGGAATTTTTTCATTTCATCAACAACGATTTCAGCCATTTCTTTGATGGAATAGTTGTTTTCTGGATTACCAATATTGAAGATTTGTCCTTCTGCTTGGTCATCTTTATTAGTGATGATATCGATTAAACCTTGTACACCATCGCCTACCCAAGTAAAGCTACGACGTTGAGCACCACCATTTACAAGTGTTATTTTGCCAGTGTACAAAACATCATAGATGAATTGAGTGATAGAACGACCTTTATGTTCACTTGCATCTTTGAAGCTATCAAGGCGAGGCCCTACCCAGTTAAATGGACGGAATAAAGTGAATTTAAGCCCCATTTCTTGACCAAAAGCGAAGATTACTCTATCCATCATTTGTTTACTACAACTATAAATCCAACGGCTCTTAGATACAGGACCTAAGATTAAATTACTGTTATCTTCGTCCATGACTTTATTGTTAGGATCAGGCATACCATATACTTCAGAAGTTGAAGGGAAGATAACGCGTTTACCATATTCAGCACATTTACGAACCATTTTTAAATTTTGTTCAAAATCAAGTTCGAATGTCCAAAGTGGACGAGTTATATAATAAGCTGGGCGAGCGATACCGATTAATGGTAAAAGAACATCACATTCTTTAATTTGTTCATTGAGCCAAGCTTCTTCTTTGAAGATATCGCCTTTTTTCATAGAAAAGCGAGGATTATCCAAAAATTGAGTGATATTATTATCTGCTAAGTCAAAACCTTGAATTTCCCAGTCTGTTTGAGCAAGTGCCATTTCAAGGAAATGAGAGCCAATAAAACCGTTTACACCAGTAACAAAAATTTTCATATGATAAATACTTCTTTCTATCTTTATTTATAATAGTTTATTCAAGTTCAAATTTAGTACCAATTGGTAATAAATCAGTAAATGCTTTGGCATCTAATTCAGCTTCATTTTCAAATTGTAATTTTTCTAGTTGAAGTAGACCTTTTCCAGTGCCAATGCAAAGTGGATTAGTGCTTACAATTTCACCGATATTTCCTGTTCCTTCGATTGGTTTTGCCCACCAGATGAATAATTTTTTATTATTTACATAGGTGAAAGCTCCAGGAAAAGGATGTGTAACGCCACGAATGAGATTATATAAACTAATGGCGTCTTTAGAAAAATCTAATAAACCATCTTTAGGGCGACGTCTGCCAAATTTTGTGGCTTGTGTATCATCTTGTGGTGTTAAAGTAATAGTACCTGCCTCTATTTTTGGCAAACAATCTTTGATGATTTCACTAGCGATTTTACTAACTTTGATGAAAACATCTAAAGATGTATCTGTAAATGCTATATCAAATCCACGCTGGTCTACAATATCACCTTCATCGGCTTTTTCTGTCATGAGATGAAGTGTGGCACCAGTGCGTGTTTCACCATTTACTACAGCCCAATTGATACATGTTTGACCACGATATTTAGGCAATAGAGCACCATGGAGATTATAAGCACCTAAACGAGGTTTTAAAATGATTTCATCAGGAATTAAACGGCGAAAATAGAAAGAGAAGATGATATCTGGATTTAAATTTAAGATATAATTAGTAGCTTCTTCGTCTATTTTTTTTGGTCTAAATACAGGGATATTATTAGCCTTAGCTAAATCATATACAGAATGAAACCATATTTCTTCATCAGGGTCATCTTGATGGGTATATACAGCTAAAATATTAGCTTTAGCTTCTATTAAAGCTTTAAGACAAGTATATCCAGGTTCACTATAGGCAAATACTACAATAGAAGGTCTATTCATCTTCTTTAGCACCGTCCTCATATATTTTTCTGATTATATAATGTGGTCGTTGCTGAATTTGTTTATAAATTCTACCAGTATATTCGCCAATGATACCAAGTGCCATAATAGTTGCACCGATCAAGAAGAAGTTTACAGCCATTAAAGTGAAGACACCATCAGCTTCTGGTCCGACAATAATACGGCGTAAAATCAAATATAAGAAAAAGATAATACTTAAAAGGGAGATACCCATACCGCTCATTGTAACCATTTGTAGTGGAGCTATAGAAAAGCTTGTCATTAAGTCAAAATTTAAGCGAAGCAAACGGAAAAAGCTATATTTAGATTCGCCAAATTCGCGTTCGCGATGACTGACAGGAATTTCTATAGGATTTACTGCAAATTTTTGACCTAAAGCAGGAATGAAAGTAGTGCTTTCACGACTTTGAACGATGATATCGACAATACGACGACTATATCCGCGGAGCATACAGCCATAATCGCTGATATGCAAACCACTGATGCGATTAGTCATTCTGTTTACAAAGCGAGAAGCTACTTTTCTAAATAAAGGGTCATGACGATTTTGACGACATGTGCCGACTACATCATAGCCTTCATCCATTTTGGCAATGATTTTAGGGATTTCTTCTGGCGGATTTTGAAGGTCAGCATCTAAAGTAATGATGTATTTTCCACGAACATTAGCAAAACCAGAAGTGATTGCCATATGCTGACCAAAATTACCATTTAAATCAATGACGCGAACAGTTTTTTCATGCTCTTTTTGAAAGTCATAGAGCATGGCAAATGATTTATCACGACTGCCATCATTGATAAAGATTATTTCAAAACTACGCTGTAAATTTTCCATTACAGGATAGAGTTCTTTAAATAATTGAGGGAGAGATTCTTCTTCATTGTAAACTGGAATTACAATGGAAATTTCAGGACTTCCTAGCATTTTTTAGTTATCAGCCTTTCATACCACAGATTTCTTTGATTGCTTCGATAACATCTGTTACATCTTCATCAGTCATTGCAGGGAAGAGTGGTAAGGAAACAATACGTTCAGATACATATTCAGAGTTTGGTAAATCGCCAGCTTTAAGACCAGTGAGTTCGCCAAAGCAAGTAAATAAATGAAGTGCTTGATAATGGTAAGCTGTACCGATATTTTTAGCACTCATTTTTGCCATGAAATCATCACGACTAAAACCGAGTTCATCAATATCAATTAGAGGTGTGTATATATGCCAAGAATGAACATTGCCTTCTTCAATTTCTGGAGGAAGGATTAAACCACGTACGTCTTTTAATTCTCTTTGATAGCGAGCTACGATTTCACGACGACGATTATTGAATTCTTCAAGATGAGTGAGCTGGTCGCGACCGATAGCAGCTTGAATATCCATCATTTGATATTTTAAACCTGGACGGAAAATATCATAATGAGCTTTACCATTTGCTTGATAACGGTTCCAAGCCCCTTTACTCATACCATTTTGACGTTGCATAGACATGAGTTCAGCTGCTTCTTCATCATTTGTGCAAATCATGCCACCTTCACCAGTTGTGATATTTTTTGTTGGGTGGAAGCTAAATACAGCAATATGACGAGCACCACGACCAAAACCGATTTTTTTACCTTTATATTCTGCACCAAGAGCATGAGCGGAGTCTTCGATAATGCCAAGATTATATTTTTCTGCAAGAGCTTCAAGTGCGTCCATATCGCAAGGGCGACCTGCAAAATGAACAGGAATGATAGCTTTTGTTTTTGGTGTGATAGCTTCTTCAATTTTATTTATATCAATATTGAATGTATGAGGGTCAATATCTACTAAGACAGGTTTACCACCAGCAAATACGATTGCATTTACAGTGCTAGCAAATGTCATAGGTGTAGTAATGACTTCATCACCAGGCTCGATAAGTGCCATTACAGCGAGGTGTAAACCGGCAGTAGCAGAGTTTACGGAGATACCAAATTTGCAACCTACATAATCAGCAAATTTTTGTTCAAAATCTACTGTTTTAGGGCCCATAGCGAGCCAACCTTTACGAATAGAGTCTGCTACATCAGCAATAGCTTCTTCGCTAACCATAGGTTTAGCAAAAGGTAAAAATTCTTTACGCATGGAAATATTCCTCCAAATCATTTAACTATTAATTATTTATTAATCAAAATAGTATATGACCCTTCAGTTAATACTTGTTTCGCTGGAGAAGTCAATACATTGAGACATTTATCTTTATAACGTTCTTTAACCACAATTATAATACGCTTTTGACTGTTCCACAAATCATTTAACTCTTCGCCATTGAAAAACCAACCTGCACCACTTGGATGTTCAGAGCCAAACTCAAGTTCACCTTTGAAATCAGCAAGAGCAACTCGTTGATTAGTGTAATATGGTATGCCGTGATAAAAATCGCCATAATTTACAATTAAAGCGTCTTGTGGATTTAATTCATTGATTTTTTGGCTTATATAATATGCAGATTGATTATTGTGTACTTGTTGTTGAACATCATGAAGACCTAAACCAAAGAAAAATCCCATGACACAAAGAACACTTACAGTGCAACGAAATCTTTTTGTTTTTATCCAAACAAAAATAGAGACAATGGTACCGATGAATAATGCTGCTGTAAGTAAACCACCTTCAGCAATGAATTCATCAATTGTCAAATAATTAGAACTTAGGACATAGCCAACTAAAGCGCCGACAAAAGCTAAGCATAAGATGCTATTGATTAAAAAGCTATGACCAAGCCAAGAATTTTCATCTTCAAAACGTTTGATGGAAGCTGCAATTAAAATAGCAAGTGGCATCCAGCAAGGCATGATATATGGTACTAATTTAGAATCAGAAATAGAGTAGAAAATGAAAATGATAAAGAACCATAATAATAAGAAGATGATATCAAAGCGATTGCGCTGAGATGTTGTTTTACGAATAACACCTTTTTTACTAAATAAGGATAATAAAAATCCAGTCCAAGGTAACATGCCGATGATTACAAATGGAATAAAGAACCACCAAGGTTGGAATCTATCGTGCATTTTAGTTGTAAAACGCAAGAAATGCTCACGAACAAAGAAGAAATAAAAGAAATCATGGTTTGCTTGGCAAACGAGATAAAACCATGGAACAGTAACGATGAGAAAAGCTAAAATTCCAGGTAGATAAAATAATTTTAAGAATAAACGAGGTCTTTTTGTTAAAATTGTGTACCAAAATAAAATACCAAATGGTAAGATTATGGCAACTAAGCCCTTAGTTAAAACACCAAAGCCCATGGCGATATAAAAGGCAACAAGCCATTTTTTCTTTTCTGTGCGTTCAAAAGCATAGAAAAATACCATGCAGGCTGTCATAAATAAAGTCAGAGCCATATCTAAAATATTAATTGAGGCAACGATTAAATTTAAACAAGATGTGGCTAGAATAGCACTAGCGAGTAGACCTACTTTGCGAGAATACATCATTGTGCCTAAAAATCCAGCAAGACCAACGCAACCGATAGCTGATAATGCAGGCAAGATACGTCCAGCAAATTCTGTAACGCCAAAAATTTTCATCATGATGGCAGTAAACCAATATTGAAAAGCAGGTTTTTCAAAATATTCTACGCCGTTTAAATGTGGAGTGATAAAATCGCCACTAAGTAACATTTCACGAGGTATTTGATTGTAACGACCTTCATCAGGATCCATTAAATGATAAGAGCCTAAATGGGCTAAATAGAGATAGAAAATAGCTAAAACAAATATTCCCAACAGTAATTTTTTATTTTTTAGACAAAAATCACGCAAGAAAAAACCTCCTAGATAAATGATTTTAAAAATATGTTTAAACTATATAATTATACTATTTTTTATATTTCTCTACAATCAAGATATAGTATAGATATCTAAAATGATTTTTTCCTGAAAGAATAATACAAGATAGCGAAGATTTTTTTGATTTTTGCTGTAAGATTGTACTAGATGTGTTAAGATTAATAATTGATAAATAAAGGGAGATGAAATTTTGACAAATTTATTATTGATTATTGTGAGCTGCACACTTGTGATTTTAATCATGAGTTAGGCGAATAAAATAGTCAGCGTATATAGAAATATGTACGTAGAGATAGACAACGAGCTATCCAATACTGTTTGAATTGCTGGAAAACCCTAAAGATATCTGAACTACA